>Ga0315280_10000162_pt1 | contig 125398 bp, 113 predicted proteins | sample YL17G06_40_MG_FD_203697 | JGI IMG/M metagenome (GOLD analysis project Ga0315280, IMG submission 203697) | Sediment microbial communities from Yellowstone Lake, YNP, Wyoming, USA - YL17G06_40 | ecosystem: Environmental > Aquatic > Freshwater > Lake > Sediment | place: USA: Wyoming | collected... | reverse complement strand
CAAATTTATTGGCTTGATTTCCTTAAGCTGTTCCAAAGCGCCGCAAATACCCATCCCAGAACATTACCTACAACAAATACCATAATGATAAGACCTATGGCAGTACCGAGACTAAAATCAGACACAACGTACGGATTCTCCATCATGTGCATTTTAGTCACCCAGTCAATAAGCCCTTGAGCCACTCCAAGGCCGACAAGAATAGCCCATACGGCATGCACTACCGCCATAAAAAGGCCGAGTACCAAACCCGTTTTCGCTTTACTTAACTTTTCCATACTCCACCTCCCTTCGTACTTTTAAAAATATAAAAAGACGCGCTTGCTGGCGGTGAGGGCGAGATTCGAACTCGCGATACCCTTTCGGGTATACCACGTTAGCACCGTGGCCTGTTCAACCACTCCAGCACCTCACCGTTTTGTCTACATTCTACGCTATTTTTTCTTATTTTTCAACTTTGGCGGGTTTTCCCCAGTACCAGATTCGGCTTTCGCTGAATCGGTACGGGGCTTCGCTTTCCACTTTTTATGGAGTTCCTCCAATTCGGCTTCGTCAGCCGGCTTTTTGTTTGTGATAAAAGTACAATCGGGATAGCGGGAGCAGGAAAAGAAAACCCTCCCCCGCGCTGTTTTCTGGACCAGCTCGCCCGTCTTGCATTCCGGGCATTTGAACCCGGCCTTATCCAAGATCTTCGCCACGCCTTTGCACTTCGGATAATCAACGCAACCGAGAAAATAACCGAACCGTCCGCGTCTGACTTTCATACCCTTGCCGCAGAGAGGGCATCTTTCGTCTTTGGTTTTTTCCGTAAGCTCTTTGATTTTCGCCGCTTCTTCGGGCATCGGCAGGGTTACTTTGCTTTCAGGGTCCGGACAGGCCATAAATTTGCCGGTACGCCCGAATTTTATCAGCATTTTTTTGCCGCAATGCGGGCAGTCAGTGCCAGAAGTTTCTGTCAGTTTATCAACGCTGGCAAATTTTTCTTCAAGATGTTTTTTAAACGGCGTATAGAATTCCTCAATTACGGGCACCCATTTTATTTTACCCTCGGCAATGTCGTCCAGCTCCTCCTCAATGTGCGAAGTAAAATTAATGTCCACTATCTCCGGGAAATTTTCCACCAGCATATCGTTGACCAAGAAGCCGATTTCAAGCGGTTTGAATTTTTGTTCAAATTTTTCAACATAACCGCGCTCCTGAATCGTAGCCAGGGTCGGGGCATAAGTTGAAGGCCGGCCGATGCCATGGGCTTCAAGAGCTTTAATCAAAGTAGCGTCGGTATACCGCGCCGGCGGTTGGGTAAAATGTTGCAGTTTAAATAGTTCTAAGAATTTAAGAACCTCATCGGCGGAAAGTTCCGGGATTCGGCCCTCTTGTTCCTCTTCGTCTCCGTTCTCATCACGGCCCTCGGTATAGGCCTTGATAAATCCGTCAAATTTCATCACATAGCCGTTGGCCCGGAATGAATAGTTTACAGTTTGCAGTTTACAGTTTACAGCGTCAATATCAACCGTGGTCTGGTCAAAAACTGCCGCTTCCATCTGGCAGGCAATGGTTCTTTTCCAAATCAAGTCGTAAAGTTTGCGTTCTCCACCAATAAGTTCGCTCTTGAGCAGTTCCGGCCTTCTGGATAGATCGGTCGGCCTGATGGCTTCGTGGGCCTCTTGGGCGCCTTTGGATTTTGTGGTGTACTGGCGGGGGGCTGAAAGCGAATACTCTTTGCCAAAATGCTCATCTATGACCGACTTGGCCTGCTGGAGGGCCAACTGGGCCAGATTAACGCTGTCGGTTCTCATATAGGTAATGTAACCGGTCTCATAAAGTTTCTGGGCGAGCATCATTGTCTGCTTGGCCGACATCCCAAACTTGCGCGAGGCCTCCTGCTGAAGGGTTGAGGTCGTGAACGGGGGAGAGGGCATTCTGAATACTTCTTTCTTTGTAACGCCGGTAACTTTATAGGTTGCACCTTCCAGCTCTCTTTCTATCTTTTCCGCTTCGGCCTGATTTTTGATGCCCAATTTTTCAATCGCTTTGCCATCGGCTTTTACTAGGCGCGCTCTAAATTTCTGTTCGGAATTTTTCGGGGTTAAATCAATTTCAACCGTCCAATATTCTTCGCTCTTGAAGTTTTGGATCTCGCGCTCGCGCTCAACGACCAAACGCAAAGCCACGCTCTGTACTCTTCCCGCCGACAAGCCATAACGAATTTTCTGCCACAAGAACGGCGAGAGCTCATAGCCGACAAGCCGGTCCAAAACCCGCCTTGCCTGCTGGGCATCAACCAGATTCATGTCCAAGCCCCGCGGATTATTCAGCGCCTCCTGGATCGCCGATTTTGTTATCTCATGAAAAACAATCCGCTTGCTATCTTCCGGCAAATTTAGCGCTTCGGCCAAATGCCAGGCGATTGCTTCTCCTTCGCGGTCTTCGTCAGTCGCCAATATGACGTCATCTGATTTTTCCACGGCATCCTTCAATTCAGCAATAACTTTCTTGGCTTTCGGCGGCACGACATATTTGGGTTTGAAGTCGTGTTTCACATCAACGCCCAAAGACGACTTCGGCAAGTCCCGCACATGACCGAAAGAAGCCATGACTTTATAGCCGGCCCCTAAAAACTTTTCAATTGTTCGAGATTTTGTCGGGCTTTCTACCAGAATAAGTTTCATATTAAAAATCAGTTTGATTATGTGAAATTAAATTTATTATACGTGGGTTTTTTCTAGTACGAATCTTTATTCTTGAGCACTTCTGCGCTAGTTCAAACTTCCGATTAAGATATAGCACGGATTTATTATACAGATAGTCGATTACTTTTTTTGCTGAATTACAACGATAAGATATTTGATAAAGATGAGCGTGGCATCTTTCAGAATAAGATTGCGTAGTTAGTTTTGAATATACACCCAACTTATTCATAAAGTGATCCCTGACATGTTCTAAAGTTACATTCCCTCCGCATAAACTTATGGTTGGGTAATTTCTCTTATTAAAATGTATACTTCCGTCACCGTCTATTATTCCACGGATGAAATCTCTGAAATATTTAGGGGGAACATTTGGCCAGCGTTCATTTAAACTTTTTTTATAATCTATTCCCAGCCTCTTTAGGTCATCTACCAATTTTTGACTTGAAATACATAGATGGGCAGCATTTTTTATTTTTGAAATAATGTGCTTGGATTCGAGCTCTTTCCTTATCTTTTCTAACACATCGACGTCGCTCATTTGTACACCGAACTTTAGGGAATCACTATAACCTTCGTACGAACCCCTGATTATACACCCGTCAGCCAATATAAACCCCAAGACATAGGCCATGTTGGTAGTCCAGTTTTTAAAGTAACTCTCGTTGACGCCTCGCCTCGGTCCGTGTCTCTCTCTTCTTAAACCAAGCCTTTCGCCTCTAGCCATTATGGCAAGCCACGATCTTTTCGGCAAAAAATGTAGTAGATTCTTATTCTTTTCTTTTTCAAAATAAAGTTTCAGAATTCCATCTTCTTCTGGTTGCCATAATTTTGCAGATTGTAAATTCAAACTCAAGGCTTTAGCCGCAATAGTAGCCTTGTTTCGCCAAGGAAAATATCTAACCAAACTTTTAACTTTTATTTTGGGATAAAGTTTCCTTAGCATCCCTACCTCTTCCTCTGTCCATCTCTTTATCTTTTTGTCTAGCATACCGCGAACAACCGTTACCATAAAACAAGTATATCACATTAGTTGGTGACTCAACAATAATTAAACTTGACATAGGTTTGTTAATAATATAATATATAAGCAGGTTTTTAACAATTCGGGGGAAGAAAAATGACACTGAAAGGCTATACGAATTTTGTAGTTAAATTTGCCCGGGTCGCTTACGATAACATCCCGAACCTTGTTACCGAACAAGAAAAAGAAAGATTACGAGTCCTTATAAAAGAAGGGCTTGTGCCTCTTATTGGTCTAGAAAATTGGTGGAAACTAGTTAATGTCTTCACGAAAAACCTAGGCTTCCCAGAGGGGTCTTTTAGGTATACCTCCGTCGTCCTTGAACAGATAGTATGGAACAGGGAGAAATTTAAGGAAACTCTGGCCGAATTCTGCGAGCCATTAATTGAAAGAACCGCCGAAAAACCCGAAGGAGGCCAAGATGCCGCGAAAGTATAACTCTGGTGAACTTGATTTCGGCGACTGGACCGATTGGGTTGCAAACGGCATTATGGCTATTATTTTGGGCGGTATCATTGGCACATTATTTAACTGGCAAGTCAAGAAAATCGGAATTCTCTGGGGATACGTAATCTGGATCCTGATATTTGCCATTATCGGCTTCCGGAAACAAATCCGATGTCTCTTCCGATTTCTTTACCGCTACGTTTTCAACAAATAGCAATGATCGTCTCGTCCCCGTCAGAAATGGCGGGTTTTTGTTTTATCACCCCTGATGAATAAACCATCATATGATGGTTTATTCATCAGGGGCTATTTTGTACAAAACAACCCACACACCAATTTTGCAAAATTCTTCACGGCGAAGCGCTGCGCCCATTGCGAGATGACCTATTCGGTCACACACTTCGCAAAGAGCCCCGCCAGCAATTGCTTAAAGTTGTGGTTGAACTGCTAACAAAAGCAAAATTGGTGAGGAGTCGTTGTTTATTCGTAAACAACGAACTTCCCGCCGCCTAAATTTTTAATCTTCTTCCCAATCTCCATAATCATCAGCGTCGCATTAACTTGCGGCGCGGCCATCCCCGTCTTTCTGATTATATCATCCGCCGTCATCGGTTCACTGGTCAATACTGCTAAAACCTTTTCCTCCTCCGGATTATCCGCCGCAATTTTGAATTTTGTCTTTTGACCTTTGACTTTCGCCATATCGTATTCCTCCAGTATATCATCGGCGCAGGCGACAAGCTTCGCACCCCTTTTTATCAAGTCGTTTGCGCCTTCGGAGGTTTTGGCGAAAATATTTCCCGGCAGAGCGAAAACATCGCGATTCTGCTCAAGAGCGCATTTGGCGGTAATCATCGCCCCGCTGATATGATCGGCCTCCACCACCAAAACTCCTTTGGACAGGCCGCTAATGATTCTGTTCCTTTGCGGAAAAGAAAATTTCGTGCCATGAGTCCCCGGCGCGTATTCGCTGATTACCGCCCCTCCTTTTTCCACGATTTTGCGCGCCAAGGGCAGGTTTAATTGAGGATAAAGGGTACTCTCGTCAATTCCGGTGCCAAGCACGGCAATGGTTTTAGCACCGGCCTCAAGCGCCGCTTTGTGAGCCAAAGTATCAATGCCCGTGGCCAAGCCGCTGACTATTGTGAAACCGGCCCTCGCCAGATCAAGCGTAATATGCGGCGTGGCCCGTTTGCCGTATTCAGACAAAGCCCGGGTCCCGACCACGCCGAAACACTTGCCCTTCCACGTTTCAACCGAACCTTTTATATAAAGCAGAAACGGCGGAGAGGAAATATGGGTAAGCAATTTCGGATATTCTTTGTCAAAAATTGTAATCAGGCCTATTCTTTCTCTGCCGGTTGGCGGATTCAGTTTTTTCCATTCGTTGTCGGGGTCAATCGCTTTTTTGAGACGGGCGAAATCGGCGGGCGATTTCGTCTTTCCGGTTTCATCTTGTACGAACTTCCTCAAATCCGAACGCCACGCCCGCTCCCAATCGCCGTCAAAACAATCGTAAATAGACTGCAAGGCGCCGACCCTCGCCGAAACAAGAACATTTACCGCATTCAAATATTTTAAATCTGAGGTCATTAGTTTTGAGGGTATATTAAAAAACCGCTTTTGACAATTAAATAGCGTCTTGGTATACCAAGTTTTCGGGTTTTTGATACCCTGTCGCAAGAAAGCTCCCGCCTTTGGCGGGGGAAGTGGAATCATCGGTTTACCCCTCCTAGAAACCGATGGGGCCGTTTCTTGCGATAGGATATCAGTAACTCGCCCCCACACTCATGCATGAGTGTGGGGGCTCGCTCTAGCCTATAATCTCGGCCAACTTATCCAGCGCTTTTTTAATTACCCTTTTGAGTTCGGCCTGCTCGCTGGGCGTGAAACGGGAAAGGACGAAATCGCCTACGGCTTCCTTCTTTGCTTTAAGCGTCCGCTGATGACGGGCGGTTGTAAGTTTACGATTTGCCGTGCCTATGCGCAGGCGCCAAAATTTATCGGTTTTCAGTCCGTCAATAACCGACTGGACTCCGCGATGGCCTCCGGAGTGTTTCGCGAAAGACAACTTGAAACTGCCAAACTCAATATCAAGGTCGTCGTGAATCACGATTATATCGTCGGGCTTAATCTTATAGAAAAGCTTCGACTTTCTGGCCGCTTCTCCCGATTTATTAACAAAAGTAAACGGCTTAACCAAAATAGCCGGCTTGTCATTGAAACGCGACTTCGAAATTTCGGCATTGAACTTCTTTTCAAACGAAAACTTAGCCCCCTCTTTTTTGGCAATTGCATCAACCGTCATAAACCCGACATTATGCCGGGCATCTTTATATTCCTCCCCCGGATTCCCAAGACCGATGATTAGTTTCATATAATTGATTATATCGCAAAATCATAGGCACAGTCAGTATCGACAAACTATATATCTTTTTCTACGCTAGCGATAGCACCTTTTCTGATTACGGAGGTAGCTCATGAGAAGGCAAAAAAGTGCTACTGCTACGGATGAAGAAAAGATTAAATCTGTGGTTGATTCCTTGCGAACCAGAGAGGGTTTTGATGAATTTCTCAAAAGGGCTGATAAACTACGGGATACGGGCACAAGAAAAAAACCGCGATTTGATCAACGAATATTTGCTGAGGTAATGAACTTCCGGTTTACCTTCTAGAGCTCATTTAGCGTAAGAGATCAAGAAGAGATCAAGGTTCTCAAGAGATCAAGGTTCAACCTTGAAATTGCCGGGTGAGAAATCGCCCGTTTTTTTATTATTTGCTCCTAGGTCCAAATAGTGCTAACGTAAGATTGATGGCTAAAATAAAAACAACTGAATATTCATACACGGTCATCTACGAACCGATTAGGGAGGGGGGCTATCAAGTCACGGTGCCTTTGTTGCCCGGCCTTGTTACTTATGGCCGGGACTTGGAAGAGGCCCGAGAGATGGCTAGAGATGCTATTCTGTGTTATTTGGAGTAGAAATCAAGGTTCAACCTTGAAGCTGCCCATAGAAATCAAGGTTCAACCTTGAAGCTGCCCAACCTTGAAGCTGCCGTTTTCCCCATTGTTTGCCGACTAATAAATTGACGAGTTGAGCGTGTATTGTTCCTTTAGAAATATGCGGGCCCCGGAGCCAGCAGGCGGAGGGGGAATGGATAACCGCATATTTTTAGGAACAATAGCTCAACGAGGAAAATTTATAGGAAGGCATAACACGAGGAGAAAAATTAAGGCCTTGCGAGGGTGTTTTTTTTATGATAAAATTAGCCAATCCATGCCGGATTCAGAGCCCCAATTGACCCCAAAACCACAAAGACGATTGCGCCAAGAGACGCTAGTTTTTATTTGGGAGACGGTCAAAGTAGTAATCATTTCCCTTGCCATCATAATCCCCATCCGCTATTTCATTATCCAACCCTTTTTCGTCAAAGGCGCCTCAATGGAAAACACCTTTGACGACGGCGACTATATCCTGATAGACGAAATAAGCTACAGATTCGCGCAGCCAGAAAGGGGAGACGTTATAATATTCCGTTACCCGCTGGACCAATCCCAATTTTTCATTAAAAGAGTCATCGGCTTGCCTGAAGAAACCATTGAAATAAAAAATGACCAAGTTATCATCCACAATAAACAGCACCCAGAGGGATTTGCCCTTAATGAGTCGTATCTGATGGCCGACCAACGCACAATCGGTGACTTAAGAATTAAACTGGACCCAAACGAATATTTTGTCTTGGGCGATAACCGGCTGCAAAGTTCGGATTCCCGCCGCTGGGGGCCGGTAAACCGGTCTCTGATAACCGGCCGAGTATTTTTAAGGGCCTGGCCTATAAATAAATTCGGGGAAATGCCCGAAACGAATTACCAATAAATCGTAAATATAAATCGCATGCCTAAAATTAAAAAACAAGATATACTGTCGCCCAAGGGGATGAACGATATTCTGCCGCAGGATCAGCCGTACTGGCAATTTGTAATTAAAAAGGCCTCGGCTATTCTTACCGACTATGGATTTGATAAAATTGATACTCCGATCGTTGAGCACACTTCTCTTTTCACACGCTCAGTCGGCGAATCCACGGACATTGTAGAGAAAGAGATGTACAGTTTTAAAACCAGGGGCGGCGACGATCTGTGCCTAAGACCAGAAAATACAGCCGGCATCGTCCGGGCATATATTGAGCACGGGATGAGCGTTATGCCTCATCCGGTGCAGCTTTGGTATTTCGGCCCGTTCTTCAGACATGACAACCCTCAGCTTGGGAGAACAAGACAATTCCATCAAATAGGTGCGGAGTCGCTGGGGGATGACAGCGCCGCGATTGATGCTCAGTTGATTTTCATCGCCTACAAGCTACTTGAAAACATGGGTATAAAAAATCCTACCGTCCGCATAAACAGCATCGGCGATTCAAGCTGCCGCCCTCAATACATAAAGGTATTAAAAGATTATTATCGTAATCGCGAGAAAAAGGTTTGTAACAAGTGCAAAAGACGCTTGAAAACCAATATCTTGCGGGTACTGGATTGCGAGGAACAAAACTGCAAAGAACTGGGAAAAGACGCGCCGCAGATTATTGATTATCTTGACGAGGACTGTAAAGCGCACTTCAAATGCGTTCTTGAATTTTTGGACGAAACCAAAATCCCATACCTTCTGGATTCTCACTTGGTCAGAGGGCTGGACTACTACACCCGAACCGTTTTTGAAATATGGCCAGAAGAAAAAGAAGGGGGCAATGGCTTACGAATGGCCCTGTGCGGCGGCGGTCGTTACGACAAGTTAGTAAATATGCTTGGTGGGCCGAAAACACCGGCTTCCGGTTGGTCAATGGGCGTAGAAAGAGTAATTATGATGCTGAAGGAATTACAAGTATCAGTGCCGGATTACCATCCGCAACCCAAGGTTTTTATAGTCCAGTTGGGTGAAATGGCTAAAAGAAAGAGCTTGCTTCTTTTTGAGGAATTTCGCAAACACGGCATCACTGTCAAGGCCTCGTTCGGGCGCGACAGTATTAAATCGCAACTGAGAATTGCCGGGCGTTTGGGAATCAGATATACGTTGATTATGGGCCAGAAAGAAGCCCTGGATGGTACCGCTATTTTGCGCGAGATGGATTCTGGCATTCAAGAAACTGTTCCGCTTGGCAAGATACTGGAGGCAGTAAAACAAAGACTTAAAAATTCCTAATTCCCCCGCCCGCCTTCGAATTGCCGAAGGCAAGTCGGGCAGGCAATTTCTAATTTCTAATGAATGTCCAATTCAGAAATGTCTAATGTTCAACTTGAAATTTTATTAGAAATTAGTAATTACCTGCCCGCTTCGCGTTGCGAAGCAAGGCGGGCGGGGATATTAGAAATTTCACGAAGTGATAACTGACATATTCTGCAAAATCATAAAAAAGGAATTACCCGCGGATATAATAGCGGAGGGAGAAAACTGGATAGCGATAAATGATATTCATCCCCAAGCACCGGTTCATGTTTTAATTATCCCAAAAAAGCATTTTGATTTCCCCGACATAGACGATTCGGACGCGGGCTTGGTAGGAAAACTGTTAATAGCCGCCGATAAGGTCGCCAAAAAGCTGAATCTGAAAAAAGGTTTCAGGATAATTATTAACCGAGGAGAACACGGCGGACAGTTGGTGCCGCATTTTCATATACACCTTCTGGGCGGCAGGCATTTGGGAGCGAAAATCGTAGCAGATAAAAGCTAAAGAAAATAGAAATTAGAAAGTAGAAAATAGAATTGATTTTCAGGATTTCTACTCTCTATTTTCTAGATTCTATTTTCTAGTTTGGAAGGAGGTATCTTATGGAAGTTAAAAGAAAACCAAACGAAAGCATCGGCTCTTTAATGAGACGCTTTAGCCGCCTGGTTCAACAGGCCCGGCTTTTAGTCAGGGCAAAAAAGTCAAAATATTTTACGAAAAAACCGACCGAACGCGTTGAAAAAAACCGCGCCATTATGCGCGAGGAGTTGAGGTCATTGAGAAAGCGGCTGGAACGTTTGGGTAAATACGACGAAGAAACGTTTGACGAGGAAAAGAAAAAAGTAAAACAGAAATTGGGGTTGTAAAGGCTAGCTCACTATTATGCCTTCTACCACCACTCCAATTCCCAGCGAGAATTGTCGTTCCGTTGAAAGCGTGGATTCGCCTCGCAGTGCGATTAATTATACTGCTCGGCGACCATGCAATCCACTCTTTCAACGGTGCTATAAGGCATAATAGTTCGCCGCCTTAAACATGACCAAATTCGACCCAAAAATCTATGAGCGGGACGTTTTTCAGGATTCGATATACTCAGCATGGCTGAAATACTCTAACGAAAGAGATGTACTAGAAAAGGTTTTTAGAAAAAAGATAAATGACTGGTGTACAAAAAGCAAACTCTCGATTCTGGATGTCGGCTGCGGCACTGGATCAGCTGCCTTGCGGATATTTAAAATTTTAAACGAAAGGGGTGTTGCTTATGAGTATACGGGCATTGACCCCTATAAAGACCAATTAGAACGGTTTAAAGAAAGCATTTCCTATCATCATCTACCTCAAAAGAATATCGAACTGATTGTTTCCAAAATTGAGGACTTTCAAACAAATAAGAAATATGACCTGGCCGTCGTTGTCCATTCGCTCTATTATGTAGATGATTTAGAAAAGGTCATTAAAAAGATCTTTTCGCTTGCGGATAAGTTAGTAATTGTTCACCACGGAAAATATGGAATCAACGAAGTTCACGAAGCTTTTCGTAGTCTTGTCAGGAAGGGGCCAAATATTATCGGTACCTATGAAAAAATTGCTAGGATTCTAGATTCACTTAAAATTCCCTACAACCTCGAGATTTACGATACTTATGTAGATGTATCTTCATGCAAGGACCCAAAAAATGAAGACGGGAGAAAATTAATAAAGTTTTTCCTCGAACACTCAGTACTATCAGAAGATATTATTGAAGAGGTAAGCAAGTGGTTTCGAACGAAACCAGATATAATGAGGCATGATGTAGGGTATTTCTTTATCACCCGCTAGCTTCTAAATGGTTAACTTGCTTTTATTTAACTTTTACCATGCTAAAAGAACAACTGCAAAAAGAATTAAATGATGCTCTAAAATCCGGGGACCAGTTAAGACGGTCGGTTTTGAGCTTGCTTATGACGGCGATAAAAAACCGTGAACTGGCAAAGCGCCAACAATTAAGCAAGACCGTAAACGAAATCGCGGAACTGGAAAAACAAAGTCAGCTAACAGACGATGAGGTTTTGGAGGCAATTGCAAGCGAAACCAAGAAGCGCAGGGAAGCGATTGAACAGTTCGAGGCCGGCGGGCGGGAAGATCTCGCCCAAAAAGAAAAATCAGAAATGGATATTTTGGCCGCATACCTGCCGGAGCAGGCAAGCGAAGAGGAGATTCGCGCCGAAGTCAAAAAAGCAATTGCTGACCTCAATGCCCAAGGGCCCAAAGACATGGGTAAAGTTATCGGTGCGGCTATGGCAAAACTCAAAGGCCGAGCTGATGGAGGAATAGTCAGCAAAATCGCTAAAGAACTTTTGCGGTAACACAAAAGCCATAAAAACAAAGACGCGTTTCGCGTCTTTGTTTTTATGGCTCAACTGAATGCACAACTGTTTTCGGATTGTGCACTCGGGTGAGCGGGGAACGTGTGGAAGGGCATGGGCTATCTTCACACAGGTTCCCCTTGGGTTGCTACTCGCGCCCCGCGATGCGGAGCGTCTTGTCCACGACAGAACCGGCATAGTTCCCGTCGCCGGCCCACATGTAGCGCGCCCCTCGCTCGTACTCCTCGGCGAGGTAGGTAATTGCCTTCTCGGCCGGAGAGGCCGAGAAAGTCTGGAAGCCACGGACGGCCATGACCTGGCCGCCATCTCGGATTGCCGACGGGCCGGTGTCCGGAGACACCACGTCAGGTCGGCAGGCGGCCTGAGCCACGAGCGTGGATACGACGTAAGTCGTACCTTCTTCGGGCTCCGGAATCCCAGTCGGAGAGCCGAAGACTTGGCGGACCAGCGGGATGCCGTCCAGGTCGCCGATGCGCTCGGCAGTCACCTGGCACCGGGCGACGGAGCCGGACGGCTCCAGAATCATCTCGGGGGTGGCGTCGGGGCGAACCACAACGCGGTGGGGAGTCAAATTCATGAATTTCATTATAGGTTTCTCCTTTTCCCTTCGCCAGTATTTTTTCTCTCGCAGAAGGAAATTTAGGCGCCATATTTTGTGGTAACCAAATTCCCTTCTGCGTATTTATCAACGAACTATCTCTTTAAGAAAGCTTAACTTCTATCCATGTAAATACGCTTGTTTTCTATCCATTTTCGCCCTATCTTTCTATACTTATATTATAGCATATTTCCTACCGCTCTGTCAATATTGGCAAAAAGCCGCAAAAAGCCTATGTTTTGAGTATGCCATTGGAGCAACCAGAATCTCCCCCCATGCCAGAGCAAAGAGAGCCTATTGAGGCGGGAATGCGATTCCCCGAGGTGGTATTTCGGCGCGGAGAAAAGGGGTTTGCGGCAGAGATTAATTTGATAAAAACGAAGAGAAGGGGAGGATTCGGGCCATATGCCAAGTTTGTCCCGCAGCGCGGAGCGTGGGAGCCGCAGGAAGAAGTTCCGTATGAAATAGAGGCGATAAGAAGGATAAGCGACCCCTCGCGGGAAAAGGGAGGATTTAAGGGAGTATGGATATGCAGGCCGGTTGATCGGGCACGCGACGAAAAGAAATATGGTGAGATTTTGCAAGAGAGAGAAAAAAGAGAAGAAGCACAAAAAACGTTAGAGGATAGGACAGAAACGCAGAGGATGGAAGCAGAAAAAGAATCGAAACGGCAACAAGGGGTGGTGCGCGAGGCAATGGAGAAAGTTGATGAATTTGTAGAAACCGACCAAGAGTTTTTGGCTGCGGAGGGAAAATACAGGGAATTTGCAGAACATGAAGCGAGCAAACCGCGGGAGCCAAAGAGCCATAGATGGATAACGGATATCCCGGAAGAGAATTTTCATAATGGAAGCCAATATATGTATCCAACCCAGCGTCGAACATACAAGGAGGGTACGGCAATTTGCGAGGCCGAATGGGAGGGACGCAAAGGAAAGTATCAAAGAATCGTAACGTTGTGGAAAAGCAAAACGATAGAATCCTCCGGACAACTATCTCCCGACGAAATGAGAGAGGAAGGTTATTATCCCTCGGGCGTTGCTCGAGAAGAAAACGTACTACTTGAAGGCGAGGATGTGATTAAACTGGCCAGAGAAGCGAAAGAAAAGCATGAAGCAGACTCTAAGGAATGGTCTAAGAAGTACAGCGAACTGGATAACGAATTGGAAAAGATTGAAACTGCAGCAGTGAAGAGACTTCTCGAGCACCATAATTTAGGAGATTTAAATGTTTGGAACAAAGATCACATTGCGCGCGATATCCGTTACAAATACCTGAAAAAACTTTTTCCAAAACGATAAATCGGGCGCAAGGCAGGCAGGCCCTGTTTTTATATTTTTGGAGCCCAGAATTGCTGATTTTCTATCCTTTGTGCTATTTTTAACTCATGCTTGACTTAGTTTTTAACAATCCCACGGCCGACAAAAGACATGGGTTAAAATTTTTCAAAGAGATAGTTCAGAAAGCGATAAAAAGGCTGGGATTTGCGGGGCGAAACATTGAATTATCAATCAATCTGGTGGGCGAAGGCAGGATTAGGGCCCTAAATAAAAAGTATCTGGGCAAAAATAGGGTGACTGACGTTTTGTCTTTTCCCATCAGCAACAAGGTTAGTATCAAGCCGGTTGACAATGGTATAATTGCCCTGGGAGACATATTTATCTGCCTCCCCGTGGCAAAAAGAGGCGTTTTGAAAGAAGGCACGGGTTTAAATTCCAAACTTGCTCTTTTAGCCGTTCACGGCTTGTTGCATCTTTTAGGTTACGACCACGAGAAAACCTCCCAGCAAGAAAAAATGTTTAGGTTGCAGAAAAAGATACTAAGCAAAATCAGTTTCTAGTTTCTAGTTTCTAGTTTTAAATTTTAACTAGCAACTAGTCACTAAAAACTAGCAACTAGTTCGGTGCGCCAACATATTATATGCGGAATTGACGTTGGTAACTCCGCCGTTAAGACCATAATCGCAGGAGTGGACCGCGAGGTTGTCCGCCCTCAAATTATGGGTATCGGCAGCGTGCCCTCCAACGGTTTGCGCCGAGGGGCTATTTTTGACATGGAAGAAACGATAAACAACATCGGCGATTCCGTGAATCAGGCTGAGTCAATGGCAGGAGTAAAAATCAATCGGGCATATGTTTCTATCAACGGCCTTCATATCAGAACTCAATTATCGCGGGGGGTAATTGTCGTTTCTCGTGCCGACAGCGAGATAACCCAAAACGATATCAACCGCGTACTGGACGCCGCTTCCACGATAAGTTTGCCGCCCAATAGAGAAATAATTCATGTCATACCCAAAAGTTTTACCATTGATTCCCAGGAGCGCGTAAAAAACGCCTTGGGCATGAAGGGAATCAGATTGGAAGCCGACGTTTTGCTTGTTGAAGGCCTGTCTCCCTATATAAGAAACCTGGCCAAGTGCGTGAATGCAAACGACATTGAAGTGGCAGAGTTTGTATTCGCGCCTTTGGCGGCGTCAAAATCAATACTTGATAAACACCAGCGCGAACACGGAGTGCTAAACATTGATTTCGGTGGAGGGGTTTCTTCAATAGCGCTTTTTCACGAAGGAGAATTAATACACACAGCAATACTACCCGTCGGTTCCCGACACATAACAAACGACATCGCGGTGGCTTTCCGCACTTCCATAGACAAGGCGGAGGAAATAAAACGCCGGCATGGCTCCGTAAGTACCGATGAAAACGGGAAGAAGGGTCAGGTTGATCTTTCCGACATAATAGGCGAAGAGAATGTTGTAGTGCCTCGCAAACAAATCGCCAGAATAATTGACTGCCGGGTTTCTGAACTTTTTGATCTTATTTCCTCCGAAATTAAAAAATTACCACACACATATCTTTTGCCGTCAGGGGTAGTCCTGGCGGGCGGGGGAGCGAATCTTGAAGGCCTGATAAATTTTGCCAAAGACCATCTAAAACTTTCCGCCTGTGTGGGGAAGAGCCATCTGACAGAGGAATTGCCCGATTTTGCATCAGATCCTGCCTTTGCAGTAGCGGCCGGTTTGGTAATGTGGGGTTTTGAAAAAGAACTCCCGGGTGGCAAAATGGGTTCTGTTAATCGTTTTTCTTCTGATTTTTTCGGGAAATTGGCCAGATGGTTTAAGAACTTCTTGCCCTAGCCCCCACACTTATTGAGCATAAGTTCTGTAAGCCGCAAGCCCCCACACCCATGCATGGGTGTGGGGGCAAGCCTTACCAGAGCGCTTGTCATTGGCACGACAAAAGCCATGTGAATGACGGCCGTTTTGATGAGCAGAACGGGTATAACTTGCAGATGCTCAATAAGTGTGGGGGCTAGCCCCTAAGGGGGTATCAAAAGTTATCCACAGGCAGGGAACAGGTGTGCATATTGCACGCCTTTTGGTTTTGTGATATGCCAGAGGGTAACATTAAAGCCGCTAATTATCATTAATATGGCCCAGGTAAAACCTCCATTTGAAACATTTGCGAGAATAAAAGTGGTCGGCGTCGGCGGTTCCGGCGGTAAAGCCATTTACAGAATGACGCAACCCAAAATACATGGGGTGGAGTTTGTTGCTATCAACCTTGACGCACAAGACCTGAATATGACTTCCGCGCCAACCAAGATTCTGATAGGCAAGAACTTAACCCGCGGCTTGGGCGCCGGCATGAACCCAGAACTTGGCAGGCAGGCGGCTAGCGAAAGTAAGGACGAGATCCAAGATACCCTAAAAGGGTCGGATATGGTGTTTATCACCGGCGGTTTTGGTGGTGGTACTTGTTCGGGGGCGGCACCGGTGATTGCCGGCATCGCCCGGGATATTGGCGCTTTAACCGTCGGAGTTATTACAAAACCGTTTTCTTTTGAAGGAGCTGCCAGAGCAAGAGTAGCCGAAGAGGCATGGCACTTGCTTAAAGAAAATGTTGACGCTTTAATAACGATCCCCAACGACAGATTACTTTCCATAATTGACAGAAAGACCCCCCTACTTGAGGCCTTTCGTAAAGTAGATGACGTTCTAAGACAAGGGGTTCAGGGTATTTCTGATTTAATTACCGTGCCAGGATTGATAAATGTTGATTTTGCCGACGTAAGGGCGATTATGGCTAATTCCGGTTCTGCTTTAATGGGTATCGGTTTTGCCAGCGGCGAAGATAGAGCTGTTGAAGCGGCAAAAATTGCGATAAGCTCGCCGCTTCTTGAAGTTACAATAGACGGAGCTCGCGGGGTACTCTTCAATATCTCCGGCGGTTCTGACCTTGCAATGGCCGAAATTAATGAAGCCGCAAAAATTATCACCGATAAAATAGACCCGGAGGCAAAAGTGATTTTCGGCGCCGTTCAGGATGACAAACTTAAAAAAGGGGAAATCAAAGTAACCGTCATCGCCACCGGTTTTAACAGCGGAATGCCAAGGGGAGCAGGAGCTCAAAGCGGCCCATCGCTGTTTGAGGGAACTGGCGGCAACGGCGCCAACAAAAAAGCTTATCAGCCGGCAGAGCCGGTAAAAGAAGTCGTGGATAGTTCCGTAAACGACGAGGAGTTTGATATTCCCGCCTTCATTCGCAGAAAGATGAAATAATTAATTTCGGCGGGCAAGCCGGCGTTTATAAGACGCAAAATGAAATAGGCGCTCGTTAGCCACCCTGATTTTTTGCTCCGTGTCCTGCGCGATAAAATCCTGTTGTGATTTTATTCGTTTTTCTGGATAAAAAAATCGTACCCCTTCCGTCCCTCGCTACACTCGGGACTACGTCCCAATTTTATTTATCAGCGAAAAACTTCATAAAATCCCAACGAATTTTTAGATCGCTGGGCCAATATCAAAAAATCAGGGTGGCTAACTCGCTTGACCGCCAAAAAAATTCACCTGCGATGTCGTTCGGGCAAGCCCCCACACCTATGCATAGGTGTGAGGGCAAGGTATTGCCTGCGCAGATTTCCAATATGGCCGACGTTACATGTCGGCCAATGGTTGCCGAAATTAAAAAGAGAAAGGCGGCCGTTCAGTTTGAACTACGCCGCCGATGGCTCCCTTTGGAAGCCAGACTACTTCTTCGCAGAAACAAGAGTGAGAACTTCCCCGAGGCTGGTGACCGCGAAGCCGGGAATCGTGTTGGTCTTGTTGGTGGCCCAACGATCAGCCCACCAATTGAGAGAGATGGTAATGCAATCTCCCTTGATTTTGAGTAAGAGCTTCACAGGACACCCCTTCCAGTAGTCAATATCGATCTCCTTGCCCGTCTCGGCTTCCGCACGAAGCTCACAAAGATCTTTCTCTGTGATCAATGCTTCTTCGGGAGCCAATAGGGCGAACAGAAGGCCCATGTTGCTTGCAGGCGGGCTGAGCTCGATAGAAGCACGAGCGATTCGAACCGCGAGATCGACGAGCGACTCACCGCTTTCCGGCGTGATGACCACCTCAGGAACTTTCCACCGCTTCTGCTTTTCAACCCATGCGGAATCTGGCAACTGGTACTTCATTCCAAGCCTCCTTTCAAGTTTGTTTCACTGTCATGCGCCAATCTTCTACTACTCTTATATTATACCACAAAGTTATCGGGAAAGCAAATCGTGGGGTAGAAAGGGCTGAAAAATCAAGGAAAATACGGGTTTTTAAGCTACGGTTTGGGCGAGTTAATTACCCCGATTTTTTGATATTGGCCTAGCGATTTGAAAATCCGTTGGGATTTTATGAAGTTTTTCGCTGATTCAAAAAGTATGAGCGACCCTCTATCTAAGAAATCATTGATGAGGACTTTGAGATATTAGACGGAGGTCATAGTGTCTTCTGGGGGCCGCTGCGTTTGCCGCCAGCATGGTTTTGTCATAGGCCGAGTAGTATCTCGCGCCTTGACAAATGGCGGCAAGAGCAACGGATGAGAAAACCTCGCTGGGGTTTTTGAAGTCCCCAGAAGGCACTATGGCCGAAGCCCCTCTTTGTCAAAGTCCGAACCGAATTTCATGATAGGGGGTTCGCGAGTTATCCACATTTGCCCCCTCCGCTGAACAAGCATAAAATTAGGTTTGAAATCTAAAGCTCACCACGACCAGCGTGGGCTTTCTCGTTAAATTAAGGCGGAATTATTTCAATAATCATGGTAAAACTGCGACAATTTCCTTCGTGACAATATGAATCCAATAACTTCCCCGCACTTGTTTAAAATTCAGGGCCATGAATTGTCAGAAATTCTTGAGCAAAAAAAGGATAAGGGAGAGACCGCTCCCAACGGTTTGGTTTGGAACCGCCTGTTCGGCGAGGGTAATCCTTATGACGCCATAACCTGGGAAATCAGAACTGCCAAAATCACGAAAAGCGATGGCAAGGTTGTTTTTGAACAAAAAAACGTTGAGGTGCCCGATTTCTGGAGCCAGACGGCAACGGACATCGTCGCTTCCAAATATTTCCGCGGCCAGCTCAATTCCCCGCAAAGGGAATACAGCGCCCGGCAGATGGTTGACCGTGTTGCAGTAACCATCGCCGGCTGGGGATGGAAAAACGGCTATTTTAAAACCGAGAGTGATTACCTGAACTTTGAGCAGGACCTGAGATTTCTGCTCATTAATCAGTGGGCCGCTTTCAACAGTCCGGTTTGGTTTAATGTCGGCGTATACGAGCGCCCTCAATGCTCCGCTTGCCAACCCTATCGGGCATTAATAAGCGCACCCCGTGGTTTTTTTAAGATCGGGGATGTTGTTGAGAATAATCTTGTCGGTCTTCCAGTATATGATTCCAAAGGAACTACAAAAATTGTCGCCGTTAAAAATAGCGGTATAAAAACAGTTTACAAGGTTTATCTAAGAAACGGCGCTTTTATTGAAGCTACCGGCGATCATCTAATAAGGGCAGTATATGAAAGGCGCACACAGCCAACTTGGATTCGGTTAGATCAACTAAAAAATGGGATGCGACTTCATCTTTATCCTCATCGGGGTATTGAGCAAAACAAGACATTAAATAACAAACTCTTTTACTATAAGTTTGAATCTGTCGGTGTTAATGGCCACATATTTCAGCAAACTATCCCCGCCCTATTATCTACCAGTGTTGCAGACGTGTCTCTTGGCCGAGAGATAAGCGAAGCCGCTTTGGCTGGCTGGCTACAAGCAGATGGTTTTGTTGGTCAATATAAAAAAGGTACGAATCGGTCACTAACTATAGAATTTCTAACTATTAATGATTATGAAAAAAAGTGGATAGAGCAACACCTTGAAGTTGTTTTCCCCGATATACACAAAAAAACCAGGATTACTAAAACAAAACTGGGGACGCCCATAACAAGGATCCGTCTTTATGGCGAAAAGTTGAGACCATTCGTTAATAAATATGAGCTGCAAAAAAGAAGAGAACAAATCAGGGTACCTGAAATACTTTGGAAAAACAGGCCAGAAGTAATCGCCTCGTATCTTAAGAGCGTATTTCAGGGCGAGGGCTATGTTTCAGTTAGGCACAACAAGAAAGATGAAGCTGACCGACTGGCCATTGCCACAATAAGCAAAGACTGGATTCATGATATCCAGATATTGCTATATGGCCTAGGCATTTATTCGCGGATTATTAGAAAGATAGAGAAAAGATCAAACAGACAGGATCTTTATGAGCTAGAAATAGGATATGGCAGCGAGAAAAAAAAGTTTAATAATCTGATTGGTTTTATTAGCAGTGATAAACAGACCAAACTTATTTCTACCTTGGGGCTTAGAAATCAAAAAGATATCGGCGATTTGAGAGAAGAAGAAATTATTTCAATTGAGAAGTTGGGAGAGGAACAAGTTTATGATATTCAGACTGAAAGCGGGGAGTATTTGACTAACAATATAGCAGTTCACAACTGCTTCATATTATCCGTTGAAGACAACATGCAGTCAATCCTGGAGTGGTACCGGGACGAGGGCTGGATTTTTAAATATGGCTCCGGGGCCGGTATAAACCTGTCTAAGCTGCGATCGTCAAAGGAACCACTCTCAAGAGGGGGCAGGTCTTCCGGTCCGGTCTCTTTTATGAAGGGGGCCGATGGAGTGGCAAACAGCATCCGCTCCGGCGGGACGACTAGACGCGCTGCTAAAATGGTGATTCTAAACGTAGACCACCCGGATATAAAAGAGTTTATCTACTCTAAGAAAATAATAGAGGAGATGACGAGAATTCTTGAAGCAAGCGGCATCAAGGCATCTATTGAGGGCGACTTATTCAATCCCTATACGCTTCTGCCATACCAAAATGCCAACAACTCTGTGCGGGTGACCGACGAATTTATGAGGAAAGTTGAAACCGATGATGACTGGGAATTAAAGGCGGTTACATCCGGCAAAACATTGGAGAAGTTAAGGGCCCGCCAAATTATGGACTGGATTGTGGACGCCGCCTGGTACTCTGCCGACCCCGGTATTCAATTTGACACCACAATCAATGACTGGCATACCTGTCCCGCAAGCGGCAGAATCAATGCTTCAAATCCATGCTCGGAATATATGTTTTTGGACAACACTTCCTGCAACCTGGCCTCCTTGAATCTTATCAAGTTTTTGCAAGCCGACGGTTCTTTCAATGTTGAGAGTTTCAAAAAGGCGGTTGATACAATGATAACCGCTCAAGAAATTATTGTCGGCAATTCGTCATACCCCACAGAAAGAATTACTAAAAACGCTCTGGATTACAGGGCGCTGGGGTTGGGTTACGCGAATCTCGGGAGTTTGCTGATGAACATGGGCTTGGCTTACGACTCGGATGATGGAAGGGCAATAGCCGCAATGATTACTTCAATAATGTGCGGGGAGGCATACGCAATGTCAGCCAAAATTGCCGGCATTCTGGGGCCATTCGCCGGTTATGCTCCGAACCAAGAACCGATGCTTAGAATTATTAAAAAACATTCCTCGGCCGCTGAGAATTTAGCCGACAGTTTCGTTTCGGTTAACGATGGCCAAATGACCGGACAGGAAAAACTGATTGACCCCGTCAGAAATAAGCCGCCCCTAGCGGCTGCCGCCGTGCCTACGGCAGGGCGGATTTCTAACGGGGTTGAAGAAATCACAAAGGTCTGGCAGAAGGCGCTGGTTTTGGGAGAAAAACACGGGTTCAGAAATTCGCAAGTAACCGTGCTGGCTCCGACGGGCACGATTGCGTTCCTGATGGACTGCGACACAACGGGAGTTGAACCGGAGCTCGCTCTGATAAAATACAAAAAGCTTGTCGGCGGCGGCACGTTAAAACTCGTGAACAGCCAAGTGCCAACGGCCTTAAAACGGCTAGGCTACGACGAACAACAAATTTCTGATATTTCTTCGTATCTTCTTGAAAAAGAAACCATTGAAGGAGCGCCGCACCTAAATCCCGACTATCTCCCGATCTTTGACTGTTCGTTCAAAGCCCAAAACGGCACAAGAAGCATTAATTACATGGGACATATAAAAATGATGGGGGCGGTCCAGCCGTTCATTTCCGGCGCCATTTCCAAAACGGTAAACTTGCCGAATGGCGCAACTCCGGATAATATCAGGGATGCCTTCATCCAGTCATGGAAGTCGGGCCTGAAATCAGTGGCGGTTTATCGCGATGGCTGTAAAAGCGTCCAGCCCTTGAATACCTCGGAAACGGCTAAAGACACAGAGCTGAAGAAAAAAGAAGAGCAGGGCCTTGTTGAAAAAATAAACGGCTACACCAGAATAAAACTGCCGAATGAAAGGCCGTCAATCACCCACAAATTTTCTCTGGCAAATCACGAGGGATATCTGACAATCGGCCTCTACCCCGACACGATGAAACCGGGTGAAACATTTATAACCATAGCCAAAGAGGGGAGCACGATTTCGGGATTATTTGACGTCATCGCCACACTTACCTCAATGTGCCTGCAATCGGGCATACCGCTCAAAACATTGGTCAGGAAATTCAAGGATTTGAGGTTTGAACCGGCAGGATTCACGAGCAACCCCGAAATTCCCTTCGCCAAGTCATTTATTGACTATATTTTTAAATATCTGGGACACAAATTCCTTTCGGACAAGGATAAAGAAGAAATATTCGGTTCGGAACACGCCCAGTTGAAATTGACCTTTGGCCAAGGCGAAGACAAAAAAGAACAAAAACTGGAACTGCCGGTAACTCCCGCAACTGCGGTTACTGCCGCTGCTAATTGGGAGCAAGACCAAGATGAAAGCCACACGGACGCTCCCTTATGCGCGGACTGCGGCACAATAATGTTCAAAACCGGCTCTTGCTATTCCTGCCCCAATTGCTTCGCTACAACGGGGGTTTGTAATTAGTTGAAAAATCCCACGAATTATGGTAATATTAAAAAATCGCGGGGTGGAGCAGCGGTTAGCTCGTTGGGCTCATAAGAAATTGTGACCTGTCGCAGTAATGCGACATGGAAAAACTCCCGAAATTGCCGGAAACCCTAATCCTAAAAGGATGGGCAATCAGCAGCGAAATCCGTCGAAAAGCGGAGACGTTCAGAGACTATAATGGGAGCACCCTAAATCAATAATGATTGATCGGGTGGTGGGATAGTCCGAACCTGCGAGTAATCGCAGTTTACATCAGAACCCAAAGGTCGCCGGTTCGAATCCGGCCCCCGCAACCATCCTTCGCAAAAACCGCCGTTGGCGGTTTTTGCTTCGGAATGGTTCTGTGAAGGATGGTTGCGGAATTGGTGTTCCGAAGCCGCTCCGAAGTTTTAACGAAGGGTGGCGCAGGACATCCCTGCAACAGAAAACCACCCCGCCTCGGCGGGGTGGTTTTAAAAATTTAACTTACTGGCCAATCAGAGCCTGGAGATTTATCATCGCGCCGTTTTCCGTGGTGCCGCCATCCGACTTGCAGTCAATCCCAAAGTTATACGGCAGTGAGTTCTTTGTCGTGATGGTAACGATTTGCCAGCTATAGGCGGGCAAAATGACTTTTGTGCCATCCAAATTTATCGTCTGGACATATTTAGAACGATTATCAAGCATCATTTTCGTTCCTTTCTTCAAAACCATCTGGCCAGGAATGCCCTGGCATTTTTCATTGAACTGAATCCTCCTGTCGGCATACGCTGCGAGGGTCTGGTCGTAAGTCTGGCCGGCGGTCGGAGCGGCCTTTTTGCCCGGCACGTAATTAGAACTCGGGGTCGGGCTAGGCGTAGGACTAGTCAGACCAAATCCTCCCAGACTTTTACCAAAGAGGCTCGGCAACTTCCATATTACTAAGATAACGACCAAAATTACTATTATCCAAACCCAAACCTTCTTACTCATGTACATACGCGAGTAATCCGATAACCTTGCTAATGTACGCAACATCCGGCAAAATCAAACGGATACCCGTTTGTTACCTACTAATAATCATACTACGAACGGGGAAAGTGCGTGAATAAAAACCCCGCCGGGGCGGGGTCATCTTTTAGGCACCGTGCTTGCGAGAAACCCTTGAAAATTCCTCTACGACTTTGTGAAACTTATCAGTTGTAAAGTCAGGCCATAAAGTTGGGGGGGAATATAATCTCCCGTCATCCGCAAGAAGCGCCATTAATCCGCAACTATTATGCGTCCAGTTAGGGCCTTCTTCACAGGATGCGGTTCTAATCATCAAATCAACGGGGGGCAGCGCCGACCTCATGATCCCCAGCTCTTTAGCCGTGCCGTTATATCCAAAAAGAAGAGTCAAATGATGCTGACTAAAATCGTGGGTTTTTCGCTCAAGGTGTTTTATAACATCAAGGAGATAAGTATCGGGCTTCACCTCAAACCAATTACCGACAACTCTAAACTTTATCTTATCCTCCAATAGGCTGGACAGAGTATTTTCCGCTTCCAGCTCGTGTCGCAAGAGCGAAAAAAGGGCTTGTACTTCCGAATGGCTCCGCTTCGTCAGATTATTGTATGAAGCCGTCCAAAAGGTAAAGTACCAGGCCCCTATTTCAAATGCAGTTCTGCTGATTTCATTAAATCTCTTCGCCCCCTCCAAATGCCCTTCGAAACGAGGCTTACCATGTTTTTCGGCCCATCGGCGACCGCCATCGGGGATTATAAGTACGTGTTTAGGCAAACGGTCCGACTGCATTTTTAGCTCCTCTTTGTAAAAGAATGCTGGGCATATGATTACTTAATTTTATTGGTTTGTCAAATGGAGTGGAGCTGCTTTTTGTTTTCTTGAATTTAATGGGAAAACGAGTTATCATTTTAAAAACAGTGTCGGTGTAGCTCCCTCCTTCGCTTGAACTGCGTCCGAGCTTCGGAAGGGCAAGTGTGCTTTTGTCTTGGTATGCTTGCCCTTCGAAGCTCTGTCGTAAGACAGAGCGTAGTAGGGCCGGTGTAGCTCCCTCCTTCGCTCGAACTGCGTCCGAGCTTCGGAAGGGCAAGTGTGCTTTTGTCTTGGTATGCTTGCCCTTCGAAGCTCTGTCGTAAGACAGAGCGTAGTAGGGCCGGTGTAGTTCAGTGGTTAGAGCATCGCCCTTTCACCCTCCCACCTTTGCGTCAGGGTAGCTCAGTGGTTAGAGCACCGCCCTCATAAAGCGGTTGTCGTGGGTTCGATCCCCACCCCTGACACATTTTTTACAGTCCTGCTCTGCAAGACAAGTTCTACTCAATTTTTATACGCTTGCTATGCCTAATGGCATATACGCAAGCTAAAATTGAGGATAAGAGCCGAACAGTCGGCTCTTATCGCCACCCGCCGGCACCAGATAGGAAATCACTTGACCCAATACTCTGGTTGTCATATACTCTTCGTGGTTCTCTAACAACAGACCCGGAGGTAAAATGAGGTACGTTCTGCAAGTTCTGGTAATGCTTGGTGATATAGCCATCCTGGGCATGTGCATTTCAATGATTTACCTTATGTGGAGCACGGGCGACAACAGCCTGATTATGTACGTCTTGATAATTGCCGCCTTGGTAAGATGGTATAAGACCGGAAATATTGAGGCCTGGAGACCGGCTAAGATTCGCCAATTTATGAAAAATTCCAGGAAATACGGTCTCTAACTGACAGCGCCGAACAGGCGCTTTTTGTATTGTTTGCACTGGCCACAGAATTTTTCTATACTGGCTAGGGCTCAAGCGCCGCAAATATGAACCAGGAAATAGAAAAAATTTTCATAAGCACAACTTTTGACGACTTTCTCGTCAGACCGCAAAAGGGCGTAGTTGAAACAAGAAAGGAAGTGGATTTAACCATGCCCTTATCCAGAAACATCCAAATCAGTCTGCCGCTGGTTGCCGCCAACATGGATACCGTAACGGAGGGTGAGATGATGAAGGCGATGTCGCTTGAGGGCGCCTTTGCATTCCTACACAGAAACTGCCCGATTGAAAAACAGGCAAGCATGGTCGGATACGTAAAAAGGCAGCATTCTTTCGTGATTGAAAATCCTTTAAAAATTCACGCTGAAGCCGCCATAGCCGAGGCGCAAAGTATTACCGAAAGTCACAAGATAAGCGGACTTCTGGTGGAAACGGCTCCCGGAAGCGGCGTGCTTGCCGGAATTTTATCAAACCGTGATATGCGCAATGGGGCAAGCTTCCCCAGCTCAAAAGTAAAAGAGTTTATGACGGCAAGCGATAAATTGATAACCGGCTATCCCGATATAAGCATGGAGAAGGCAGAAAGAATAATGCGCGAGAATAAAATTGAAAAGCTGCCCCTCGTATATGAGAATGGCCAAATCGCCGGGCTTATCACAATGAAAGATTTGCAGTTGGCCCAACAAAAACCATATTCCAGTAAAGACAAGAAGGGCAAGTTATTGGCTGGAGCCGCAATAGGGGCGACTGGAGATTATCTGGAGAGGGCCTATGAGCTTATAAAGGCCGGGGTGGATTGTATCACGATTGATATTGCCCACGGACATTCGGCTGTAATGGAAGGGGCTGTCAAAAATTTCAGAGCGCGCTTCGGCGGGTTTGAGTTGGTCTGCGGCAATGTTGCTACTGCCGAAGGCGCAAAGTTCTTACTGGATTTGGGAGTGGACGGAATTAAGGTAGGTATCGGTCCCGGCAGGGGATGCCGCACGCGCCTGGAAACCGGGTTCGGCGTGCCCCAGCTCCAAGCTATAAGGGAGGCCTATCTTGCCGTCGGCGACGAGATACCGATAATTGCCGATGCGGGGATAAATTATGACAAGGATATTTTTCTGGCAATCGTTTGCGGGGCCTCAACTATAATGTCGGGAGGGATTTTTTCGGGGACGGACGAATCGCCTGGGCAAATCATGGAGGACCCTTCAACCGGTCAAAAATTCAAGTTTTACAGAGGGATGACGTCGCCGGAGGCAATTATTGCCGGTTCTTTTGACGAAAACGAAATTCTGGAAAAATTGAGCACGCCAGCAGAGGGTCAATCTAAGAAGGTACCTTACACCGGACCCGTAGCCAGTATTTTGAGGAGGGTCAGAGGCCATCTCCAATCGGCAGTAAGCTACTCCGGGGAAAAGACTCTTGCCGACGCCCGGGCGAAAATCGCCCGAGAACCGGCAAAATATCTGGTCAGGCTGACCCGAGCATCAAGAAAAGAATCATTTGAAAGGTAAGGCCCCTGCTTACACTTTCCGCATATGCGGAAAGTGTAAGCAGGGGCTAGGAGATACAAGTATGAACGACCGGGGGTGTTCTTCTCTTTCTGCAAAAAATTTGATAAAATAAGGAAATTGCGGGCGTAGCTTAGCTGATTTAAAGCGCTGCCCTGTCACGGCAGAGATCGTGGGTTTAAATCCCATCGCCCGCGCAGCGAACAAAGTGAGCAAGCAGGCGAAGCAGACAAACTGCTTTTTCTGCGTTGGGATTTAAAGCCGGAGCGTTGTCTCAACGACAATTGGGAGGAGAGACCGCGAGGCCGGGACTTGAACCCGAGCGGTCGGAAGACCGCAAGAAGTGAAAGCAAATCCCGTCCGCTACGCACTACTTCGCCAAGGCTTCGTAGTGCAAGCACGGTTGATTTGGCATTTGGCTTGCTGTATCCTAACTAAAGAACATTAAATTTTGAGGGGGCAAGAGGATGCGCAACCAAAACAGCTTAGAACAGCAAGAAAACCGGGGGTGCGATTTTGGAAATCTCTTAAAGGATGTCCCTGAGGGAGATTGGGTGGCAATTTCTGAAGATGAAACTCGGGTGCTGGCCCACGGGCCAAACCTCAACAAAATTAGGGAAGAGGTGCCAACTGGAATTATTATTCGCAAGACTACCATCACGTTTCTGCTCCCCGCCATGGCATAGATTTCGTCCGCCTCTTTTCAATGAACGCTTCTTCGGGAGCGTTTTATTTTTATTTAATCCTATTAGGAGCGGCCTGCGACCGAGCCAGCGGAAGCTGGCGAGAGTTGTAGGCAAATCCCGCGTCCGCTGCACAATTGTTGTGGGGCCATGAGATGGGCAAAATCAAGGCCTGTTTTTTATTGATTGTTCACAAAATATGTGATAAAATTAGGGTATGAAGTGGCAGGTTTTTGGGGTTGTAATGTCAACGATAATATCAGTGTTAGGGCTTGGCCTGATTGTCTGGCAAACTGACCCCGCGGTTGCTTCGCCCCTCCTGAAAGCTTCATTTTTTGTTACCCTGTTCATTCTCGCTTGGGGCGGTAGTACCTTGATTATTTTTTCAATAAAAAAACGGCTCCCAAAGCCACGTCCATTGGATAAAAGCACTTACGAGTCCGTTCTTAACGATTCAATTCTACTGGGCCTTTTATTCCCCCTTATAATCGCAGTTGCAATTTTAATCAAAATATTATTTTAAGCTATCTCATATTAAAAAACTGACAATGATCAATATCGCCAAAACAGAAAAGTCGGCTCTCCAGGATTTGTCCCGCGCCAAAACGACGGCCGAACTTGAAAACCTGCAGACAAAATACCTCGGCCGTAAATCGGAATTGAGCCTGTTTTTGCGTTCCTTAAAAGGCCTGCCCCCGGGAGAAAGAGCAAGGTCCGGTCAGATAGCCAACGAGCTTCGCAGAAAACTGGAAACAGAAATGGGAAACAAGGCGCAACAGCTAAAAGAAGCGGAACTGGCCCGAAAAATAGAACAGGAAAAAATTGACGTAACTGCCCCGGGCAGGCGCGTTGAACACGGCCACCTTCATCCATTGACAATTGTCAGGCACGAAATTGAGGATATTTTCCGCTCCATGGGTTTTGACATAGTGGAAGGCCCCGAAGTTGAAACCGAATGGTATAACTTTGACGCCCTGAACGTTCCGGCTGACCACCCGGCACGCGACATGCAGGATACTTTTTGGCTCAAGCAATCGCCCGAAGCTCAAAAAGATCCGCACACTCATTTGTTGCCACGCACCCATACTTCGGCCGTTCAGGTAAGATACATGGAAAAGCATCAGCCGCCGTTTAGAATCATCGTGCCCGGCAAATGTTTCAGAAATGAGGCCACCGACGCAACTCACGAAATGCAGTTTCACACTTTTGAGGGTCTGATGGTTGGTAAAGACATTTCTCTTGCCAATCTCAAGGGCGTTCTCCGGTTTTTTGCAAATAAATTTTTCAAAGACGAAGTTGAGGTAAAATTTAATGCAAGCTATTTCCCATATACCGAGCCGAGCGTGGAGGTTTTCTTGAAAGGCAGAAAAGGCAAATTGAAAGACCGCTGGATTGAAATGGCCGGCGCCGGGATGGTTAATCAAAAAGTTTTCCAGTCCGCCGGTTATGTCCAGGGTGAATATCAAGGATTTGCTTTCGGGATGACAATAGACCGATTGGCAATGTTTAAATACGGGATTGATGATATCCGTCTGCTTTACGGCAGCGATTTGAGATTCTTGAAACAATTCTAGCAATACTACGAAGTACGAATTTTTACGAATATACGAATCTTTGAGAAAAAAAATTATTCGTATATTCGCGCATATTCGTATTCATAGTAGTAGCATGAAATTCTCTTATAACCTCCTGAAAAAATATGTTGATTTGAAACTATCACCCGAAGAACTGGCGGATGTTTTGAGTGCAAAAACGGCTGAAGTGGAACAAATAGATAAAGTCGGCGGCGATTCAATAATGGAAATCAAGATTCTTTATAATCGCGGCGATCTGCTTTCGCATTACGGCATGGCGCGCGAGATTGCTGCGCTAACTGGCGATAAACTAAAAAGTCCTGACTTAAATTACAAAGAAACCAAGGAAAAGACGTCTGATTTAATAAAAGTTGAAATTGAAAATCCCGAATTGTGTCCCAGATACACGGCTCAAGTCATAAAAAGCGTAAAAATCGGGGATTCGCCAAAATGGCTTAAAGATATTCTCGTAAGCCTTGGCCTTAAATCAATCAACAATATCGTAGACGTGACCAATTATGTGATGCTTGAAATGGGCCAGCCGCTTCACGCTTTTGACTATGGCCGGATTGCCGGCCATAAAATAATCGTCAGAAGCGCGCGACAAGGAGAAAAAATAGCGACGCTTGATGAGGCAAAGACGGAATATGAATTGGGCCCGGGCACTTTGATTATTGCCGACCAGGAAAAATCCTTGGCTATTGCCGGCATAAAAGGCGGCTACGGCTCGGAAATTACTGATTCAACCCATACAATCGTGCTTGAATCCGCCAATTTTGACCGCACAAACATCCGTAAAACGTCTGTCAACCTCGGATTAAGAACGGATGCATCAATTAGGTTTTCTTACGGCCTGGATTCGAATTTAGCCGGACAAGCTATTCGTAGGGCCGCTAAACTTATACAAGAACTGGCAGGCGGGGAAATAACAAAAGGTAATGTTACCATTTACTCCTGCGAGATTAGGCCGTGGAAAATTTCTGTTAAAAAATCTTATATCAACTCCTTGATCGGCGCCGTAATCCCGGAAAAGGAAATCAACAAAATACTTTCCAGAATATGCCAAGCCTCCTCCGCCGAAGTGGCTACGAAGGCCGAGCCGGTAAAACCGGATAACAATAAATTTGTCGTGACGGTGCCGACTTATAGACCTGACCTTCAAACCCCTGAAGACATCATCGAAGAAATTGCAAGAATCTATGGCTACGAGAACATCAAACCGGTCCCGCCGGCGATGAGCATTTACCGCCCGGCGGAAAGCAGAACAAGCGAGGACTGGGATATTGAACAGACGATCAAGGCCCGCAATTTGATGAAAAATATCCTAAAAGGGCTGGGTTTCGCCGAATGCTATAATTACAGCTTCTTGAGCGAGAAGGCCAAAGAAGTTTTCAATGCTTCCAATGCGCCGGAAATTGCTAATCCAATCTCTAAAGAAGCAAAATATTTGCGCACGGGGTTGATTCCCAGTTTGATTTTGGCAACGGAAAAGAATCTGCGATTTTCCGATTCGGTCCGTTTATTTGAAACGGGCAACGTCTTTACCCAAAAAGGTGACGAGGTAGAAGAAAAAGAGATAATCGCCGGCGCAATCACGGGCAAACAGGCCTTTATTGAGTTAAAGGGCGCGATAGAATCATTTTTAAGACAGCTGGGCGTTGATGATGCTGAGTTCAGCGATATTACTAATCCAAATTATCCAACCAGAAATTGGTATCATCCGGCCAGAGTAGCCGAGGTTCAAATCGGAGAGGAAACAATCGGCTTAATCGGCGACCTTCACCCTCATATAAAAAGCGAGTTGGGCCTCCTTCGCCGAAGTGGCTACGAAGGCCGAGGCATCAGGCCGGATTTAGAAGTAGCTCAATTCAGTTTGCTTGTAGTACCACTGGTCAAAGCAATGGAGGAAGAGTTGGAATTTGAACCGATACCAAAGTATCCGGCGATTATCAGAGATGTTTCTCTCTTGGTAAGTAAGGACGTAAAGATAAGCGAAATACTTAATCGTATTGAGGACGCAGACACCAACGGTATCGTGCAAGATGTGGATGTTTTTGACATTTACGAAGACAACCCTGACGTTCCGGAAGGGAAGAAGTCGATTGCTTTCCATATAATTTACAGGTCGGACAACCGCACTCTTACCGACGAAGAGGCGGATAAGGTTGAACAAAATATTAAAAAAGCTCTTGAGCAGGGGCTCGGGGCCGAAATTAGATGAAAAATGCCAAAGAAAAATAAAAAAATCAAAAAACCGGCTAAGCCGAAGAAGAAGGTCCCGACTCGCAAAGCGAGTCGGGGATCCTCGATTTTGCCCCGATTCATCAATCGAGGATCCACGACAAAGTCGGGACAAAGTAAAATCGGGACGAAAAAAGAGGTTAAAAAAGAAGCCAAATCGGTAGAGGCAAAACCGGTTATAAAACCGGAAATGCCGCCCGCCCCCGCCAAGAAGACAAACGGCGAGGGGACTTATACCGCTAAAGATATTTACGTTCTTGAGGGTCTGGAACCGGTCAGAAAAAGACCCGGGATGTACATCGGCTCAACCGGCGTTGACGGCCTGCACCATCTCGTATGGGAGGTTTTTGATAATTCGCTGGATGAAGCGATGGCCGGCTACGCGAAAAACATAGAAGTTACGCTCCTGCCGGATAACCGAGTCCGCGTAAAAGACGATGGCCGGGGCATTCCGGTGGAAAGGCATAAACAAACCAGGGTCTCGGCATTGGAAACTGTGATGACTACCCTTCACGCCGGAGGAAAATTCGGCGGCGAATCGTACAAGGTCGCGGCCGGTCTTCACGGTGTCGGCGTTTCCGTAGTTAATGCCTTATCAATATATTTAAAAGCCGAAGTCCATCGGGACGGAGGAATATACGAACAGGAATACGAGCGCGGAGAACCTCAAAAAGCAGTTAAAAAAGTTGGCAGTGCAACGGACACTGGGACGATAGTAACTTTTGAACCCGACCCGGAAATTTTCAAAGAAATCGCCTTTGACTGGCATCAGATCTTGAACCATATCCGTCAGCAGGCCTACCTGACCAAGGGAGTCAGAATATCCGTTACAGATGAACGCTCTCCAATCCAGATTCAGGCAACGGAAAAGGGCAAGGAGCACGAGCACGTTGTTCATCCTTCATACGCATTTTATTTTGAGGGCGGTATTGTTTCTTATGTTAGTTTTCTCAACAGACATCAGGAGCCAACGCATCCTGACATTTTCTATACCGCCAAAGAGCAGCAGGGAATTTTCGTGGAGGTTGCCCTTCAATACACCAACGACATTTCCGGTCATGAATTAAGCTTCGCCAACAATGTCCATACAATAGAGGGCGGGATGCATCTCACGGGTTTTCGTTCGGCCATTACCCGGACCTTCAACGATTATGCCCGCAAAAACGGTTTCTTGAAAGAAAAAGACGATAATCTCGGCGGCGAAGACATGCGCGAAGGCCTGACGGTAATTGTCTCGGTAAAATTAAGGGAACCGCAATTTGAAGGCCAGACCAAGGCCAAACTAGGTACACCGGAGGCCAGAACCGTCGTTGAGGCCATCGTAAATACCGAACTCGCCGACTGGCTGGAAAGAAATCCCAATGACGCCCGCGATATCATGGGCAAGGTGATACTGGCCGCAAAGGCGCGCATTGCCGCCAAGGCCGCCCGCGAGAGCGTGATACGCAAAGGAGCGCTTGAAGGGTTCACTCTTCCCGGCAAATTGGCTGATTGTTCTTCAAGAGATCCCTCGGAATCGGAGTTATTCATTGTGGAAGGCGAGAGTGCCGGAGGCTCGAGTAAGATGGGCCGTAACCGGAAGACGCAGGCGATTCTGCCGCTTCGGGGCAAAATTTTAAACGTAGAAAAATCAAGAATAGACAGAATGCTCGCCTCGGAAGAAATAAGAGCGCTTGTTATTGCCATGGGCACGGCTATTGCGGAAGAATTTGATTTAAGCAAGCTGCGTTATCACAAGATTGTCGTTATGACCGATGCCGACAGCGTCACCGGTGACACCCCAATAGTAGTTTTTGATAAAAAAGAGCAACTATTACGCAAAACAAAAATAGGCGATTTTGTAGAAAAAGAATGCGATGACACCGGTCGTTATCAAATCTTGGCTTGTGATTTGGAAAATAAGACATTCTCTTTGAGAAATATCGAGAAAACTATCCGTCATCCGCTTCGAAAACAACTTTTTGAAATAAAAACCCGCCACGGCTATAAAATAAAAATAACAGGAGACCACAGTATTTTTGTCCACCGCGACGGCGATTTTATAACCATTCCGACTTCAAAAATCAAAATGGGCGACCAACTTATTGCCCCAGCGCAATTGCTATGCCTAGGTAAGCCGATAGTTTTTAATCTTGCCGAACACATGAAATGCTCCGGGTGGGCTAAACACATCAAGATAAAAATTCCAGCTGTGGTTGTTGGCCAAATCCCCGACGATGCGTGGGTTGATTTAGCTTTTGACGAATGGAGGAAAATACAGACAGCAAGAGAAACCATGGGCGTATCCAGATACTTAATGGCCGCCAATCTTGGAGTATACGAAACGGTGGTCCAACAATGGGAAACAAAAATAGACAATGTTATGCCCCGCTATGAATTATTCAAAAAATACTTATCCCGAATTCACATACAATCATTGGAGGTATTGAAAAAAGCGTCGCTTTTGATCCCTCTTAGTTCTTGGGGTGGCATCGTAGTCAATACCGCCGAACTCTATCTTAAAAATCACAGTCATCGGTTGAAAAATATCCTGGCCCTCGATACTGCCCTGGCTTTTTTGCTCGGGTGGTACATAGGAGATGGCTATTTCGCGCCCCAAAAGAAAAATCCCAACCGTTTTTCTATCTCCTTCGGCAAAGACAAAGAGGTTTATCTAACCCGACTATCGTCTGCTATCCGCAATACTCTGGGTTGTAAACCATTCGTTGAAGCGCGCGGAGATTTCGGCCAGCTTACATTCCACTCTTTTGAGTTTCGACTCTTGTTAGAAAAGCTGGGCCTTTTAGGAAAAAAATCTTATGAAAAATTCCTGCCCCAAGAAATATTTAGCGCCACAAAAGAAGTGCGGGAATCATTTTTGAAAGGATATTTAGAAAGCGATGGCAGTATTATAGTTAAAGAATACAACAGAAAGTCAACCGTTCGGCTGTCTTTTACCACGGCGTCTCCAGAGCTAGCCGAAGACATTACGATTTTGTTAAGACAACTAGGCATATTCCCGGGGCTAACTTCTAGATTATCTAGAGACCATCTCCGCCAAGATGGAGTTTTAATATCAAGCAAAAGATTGGGTCATCTGGTGAGTGTTAGCGGAGCAAAACAATTGCAAAAATTAGAAAAGGTATGGAAACACCATAAAAATGCTTCAAAGCTGCTAAATTATCTTAATGCCTATAAAGCTCGGGGCAATATTTTGTCGCCCTATGAAAAAAATAACATAGGCGGGGCCAGTTTATTGCCCATTACTTCCATTAAAAAAATTGAAACCGATGATAGGTACGTTTATGATCTTGCTGTTAAAGCTGACGAGAATTTTGTTGCTGGAGCCGGTGGTTTGTTATTGCACAATACAGACGGCGCGCATATCCGCACGTTATTGTTGACATTGTTTTACAGATATTTCCAGCAACTCATTGAAAACGGCAATATCTATATTGCCCAACCGCCTCTCTATCGAATTCAAAAAGGTAGCAGCGTGCAATACGCCTACAACGACGCTGAAAAAGAAAAAGTATTAGCCGGGCTAGCGGCGCAAAGCAGCGCAACCACCGGGGGAAAAGGTAAAAAAGAGGCGGAGATAGTAAAGGTGGAAGGTTGGGAAATTACCCCCATAACCACGGGGGCGCAGAAGGAAACAGAGGCCACGGAAAGAGAGAGCGAAGAGAGCGAGGAAGAGGTTAAAATCTCTGGAGCCAATATTCAACGCTACAAGGGCCTTGGGGAAATGAATCCGGAACAGCTTTGGGAAACCACAATGAATCCGGAAAAGCGCGTATTATTGCAGGTTACAATGAAAGATGCTGAGGAAGCCGACAAAATTTTTGACACATTGATGGGCTCCGAAGTCCTGCCGCGCAAAAAGTTCATTCAAGCCCACGCCAAGAACGTGAAGAATTTGGATATTTAGTCGCTTGCCCTCTGATTTTCTTTCCGTATCATGTCTTCCTGCAAATTACACTTGTTGAACTATTGTTCCTGGAAATATGCGGTTATCCATTCCTGCCTTCGGCGACCCGCATATTTCATACGGAACAATATACGTTCAACTCGCTAATTTGTTAGTCGACAGATAATAAAGAAAATCAGAGAGTAAGCTAAATTTTACACATTTTGGAGAGTTCAGAAATACAAAAACTGGCCAATGATATCCTAAACTTTACTAACGCAAGAAGTGTTTTTCTTTATGGTTCGCGGGCAAGAGATGACTTTTATGGCGAAAGTGACTACGAAGTGGGAGTCTTGATGGAAAGAAGCAAATACTTAGGTCGGAGCACAATAAAAGAGAATCTTCAAATAAAAGAGGTCAACATTTTTCCTTTTTATTACGAGGATTTTCTAGCTGGTGATCCTGATACGCCATTTGTAAAATCAATCTATATGCGTGAAATTATTGAAGCGGGCAAGACTTTGGCAGGCGAGAAGGTAATAGAAAATATGAAGTCACCAGCGATCACGTTATTAGATATCCTTGCAGATGTGAGATTTAACCTCGGTTATTCATTAGCCGCTACCCACTCTTATAGAAATGGCGATAATGCAACGGCCTCTTTGCACTTAAGCAAGTCCTGTCTTTTTGGAACGAGAGACTACGTAATTTTCAAGGTGGGCAAATTGCCGACAACTTACAGCGGCATTCTCCAAGAATTAAAAAATCTTGACCTGGGGGAGTATTCGGAACTACCAGCCTATGCCTACAAACTACGCAGAAGGGAAGTGCAACTTAATGAACGGGACCTATTTGAGAACATCTCGTATCTAAATAAGTTTATCGAGCCAATTTTGCTGAATGAATTCTGGAAAAGCGGAAATATTACATGTATAGACCCCTCTAATTGACGGCCAAAAGTCATTTTGCTATACTGGGGCTTAGAATTTAATAGGCCCTGCGGGGCTTTTTAGATAAGGAGAAAATATGGCCAAATTAACCGAATTTCTTAAAGACGTTAAAATCGAGCTGGGCCGCGTAAGCTGGCCGACCAAAAAACAGACCGCGCAATATACGGTGGTGGTTATATTAATGAGCTTGGCTGTCGCCGCATTTTTGACCGCATGGGATTCCATTTTCGGCTTTATTTTAAATAAATTGTTACTAAGATAGGTGTTAGAAGTTGGGCTGTCAGGTGTTAGATAATTTCTAAACCCTAGACCCTAAACCCTAAACCCTAGTTTGAATGCCAAAACAAGTTACAACTGGAGAAAAACGCTGGTATGCAATCCACACTTATTCCGGGTACGAAGATAATGTCGCGCGCAATTTAAAACAGCGTATTGAATCGCTGGGTTTTGAGGACCAGATTTTTAACGTTCTCGTGCCGAAAGAAAAAAAGATAAAAATCAAAGGCGGGAAGCGCGAGGTCATAGAAGAAAAGATATACCCCGGTTATGTGCTGGTTGAGATGACGGTGAACGACGCCTCGTGGTACGTCGTCCGCAACACTCCAAACGTTACGGGTTTTATCGGCGCCGGGGTCATCCCGACGCCCCTTTCGGGTGAAGAAATAGAAACACTGACGAAGCGGATGGGGGTGGAGGAGCCGAAATACAAATTTGATATTATGGTCGGCGACAGCGTTAAAATAACCGATGGCCCGTTCAAGGATTTTGACGGCCGGGTGTCGGAGGTTGACGAAGAGCGCGGAAGAATTAAGGTGCTGGTTACGATGTTCGGCCGGGAAACACCGGTAGAGCTAGATTTTCTTCAGGTGAAGAAAATCTAGAAATTCCAAATTACAAATCCCAAATTACAAATAAGCTCCAAATTCCAATTTTCAAAATTCCAAACGTGTTTTGGTCATTGGAATTTCGGTCATTGAATATTATTTGGTATTTGGTGCTTGGTGCTTGGAATTTTGAAAAACGTTATTTATGGCTAAGAAAATTAAAACAATAATCAAACTCCAACTTGAAGCGGCAAAGGCCACGCCGGCGCCGCCGGTTGGCACTGCTTTGGGGCCACATGGACTGAACATCCAAGAATTTGTCGTCAAATTTAACGACGCAACCAAGGACAAGGCGGGCGAGGTAATTCCGGTTGAAATAACCGTTTACGAAGACAGGACTTTCTCTTTCGTTCTCAAGACCCCTCCCGCGGCATTTTTGCTTCGTAAAGCTGCTGGTATAGAAAAAGGCTCGGGCGAACCGAATAAAAATAAGGTTGGTGCCGTTACCAAAGAACAGGTTCGCCAAATCGCAGAAGCAAAAATGGTTGATTTGAACGCCAATGATATTGAGGGCGCGATGAAAATTGTGGAGGGAACGGCAAGGAGTATGGGGATAGAGGTAAAATAAAACGAAACTTAGGGCTGCTTGCCCCGCTCTTGAAATTTAATTACAGAATGGTAAATTTCAAGGGCGGGGTTTTTAGTTATTTAACAAGGAGGATTAATGATCCCAAACCCTTTCCCGGGACGTTTCATCGCTTTTGAGGGTATCGATGGTTGCGGTAAAACTGAACAGCTACAAAGAGCCACCGCCTGGCTGAGAAAATTAATCGGCCAAGAAGCCGTTATAGAAACCACGAAAGAGCCTGGCAAAGAGCGCTTTTTCGGCAGTAAAATTTACCAAGATCTTCACGCTCCAGGCGGTCTTCACAAAACTGATCCGTTTCGTTTCCAAATGTGGTACGCCTGTGATAGCAAAGAGCATCTCGTACAAACAGTTATTCCTGCTCTGCAAATTAACAATATCGTTCTTTCCGACAGATACAGGCCCTCAATGGTTTATGGCGCAAGAACTCCGGAAGACATAAACCGCCTGATGCAAATGAATCAAATGATTTTAGGGGAACATTTTATTTGGCCGGATAAGATTTTGATTTTTGAAATACGTGTGCCAACGGCCATTGAAAGATTGAGTAAAAAAGGAAAGATATTTGATGGGCATGAGCGATGTCAGGTTTTGGAGCCTGTGAGCCGGATGTATCGCGAATTCGCCCTGAAGTATCCCAATTGCCAACTTATAGACGCCGAGAGGCCGGCGGACGCAGTTTTTGAAAAAGTAAAAGCGGCACTTTTGCTAATTCTTGATTCTCCAGAATGACAATCCGCAATCTAACCCCGCAAAACGGGGCTTTTATTTTAAATATGGACGCAGGTATAGATTTTTGATAAACTCAGACAGCTCCGAACCTTAACAATAAGGAGAGTGGCATGGCAGAAGTGATTGCTTTGGCCGGTTGGCCGCCTGAAGTGCTTGCGTACGCTTTCGCTAAATATTCGCGTTCGCCGCTATCAATCAAACAGAGCATCCAAGCAATTACAGCCGAAAAAAGCAGCAGATTCTTAGAAGATTTTTATTTCCAGTTTGGCCATAGGTCTATTGCCGATAACGCCCACGTTCCTCTCGCTCTGGAAAACATCTCCGAAATTGCCGCTTTTGCGCTTGAAGATGAACAGTTGTGGGATGGCTCGGAACGCTCAACCAGATTTCAAAATTTCGGTGAGGGCGGTTATTACGTGCCCGCTTCAGTACAAGGAACGCCTCTTGAATCTGCGTACACACAGGGCGCTGATTTCCTGCTTGGACAATATAAATTCTTCTCAACCAAGAGCTTTGATTGGCTAGTCAAAAAAATAGAAAAACCAGTGGACATGAAACAGGATGTCTACGAACGTATTCTCAAAGCCCGCGCATTTGATGTTGCGCGTTATTGGCTTTTCAGCGGCATGCTTACCAGCGTCGGCCAAATTACCAGCGCGAGGACGCTTGAAGGACAAATCTCCCGCCTGATGTCATCGGAATATCCCGAGCTTCAAGAGCTGGGACAAAAAATGAAAGAGGCCTGTATCGGAAAGCCGTTCTGTCCGGGAGAAAAAGACGAACCACCAGTTGCCCCCACGCTTGTGAAATATGCGGCTCCCAATCCATTCCAAATAGCCCTGCGAAATGATATGCGGAGAGAAGCGATACGGTTACTCGGTTTGGAATCCCAAATAATGAAATCTGTACATTATGTCAGACTTGCTCCTTTCCTGCGTATGGAAGACGAAATTATTTCAACCCTCCTTTATGAGGCCTCGCGCCATCCATATCATGAAATTATAAGTTTAGTGTATTCCATGGACAAAAGGGAGAAGAAAAGGATAATTGAATTGGCGCTTTCGCATCGCAAAGACCACGATCCATTACCAAGGGCATTCGCCGCTGGCCACAAAATACAATTTGACGTCGTTATGGATCGCGGGGGAGAACGTGATTTGCACAGGCACAGGAATTGCATTCAAATCCACCAGGAACTTAACACTGAACGCGGCTGGGACGTTCCGCCATTAGTTTACGAGATGGGACTTGCCGACGTTTACAATTCCGGCATGGCTCAAGCGGGCAAAACAGTCCGAGAATTAAGCCGGAAAATTGGCGTAAACGCCAATTACCTTATTCCGTTCGGTTATCACTCGGCGACACTATACAAGATGGATTTCGGGCAAGCCGCTTACATGATTGAACTGCGCTCAAAGCCGCAGGGACATTTTTCATATCGCGAGGTTGTCTGTCAGATGTATAGCCAGTTAATAAAACGGTTTCCGATTTTAGATGGCCGTATCCGCGTAACGCCGTTCAACGAATCAAATCTGTTGATTCGATAAAGCCCGAGTGGGCTTTTTTTATTAACAAAATCGTGCTAAATTTGGATTGTGGAATATGAACCGACTATAGGCCTAGAAATTCACGTGGAGTTGAAAACCAAGACTAAGATGTTTTGTAATTGCCTGAATGACCCGAATGAAAAACACCCCAATTTCAATATATGTGAAGTATGCATGGGCCATCCAGGAACCTTGCCAGCAGTTAATAAAGAGGCGGTAGAAAAATTGCTCAAAGTCGGATTAGCTCTTAATTCCCAAGTTGCGGAATTTTCCAAATTTGACCGAAAAAATTATTTCTATCCCGATCTTCCCAAGGGTTATCAAATTTCCCAATATGACTTGCCTTTATGCAAAGGCGGGAAGTTGGAAATAGGGGAAGGCCCGCTTCGCCAAGGCTCCAGCGAGGCGAGGAAAAAAATAAATCTGGAGCGGATACATCTTGAGGAAGATACCGGGAGATTAATTCACCCCGTTAGAGGCCGCCCTGCCGAAGGCACGGCTACGACCGCTTCGGGACGATCTGCCTCTAACGGGGTAAACCCCGAAAGCGAGAAATATACATTGGTTGATTTTAATCGTGCCGGCATTCCGCTGATGGAGCTTGTTACCAGACCCGACTTGAAATCAGGCAAAGAAATAGAGAAATTCGCCAAAGAATTGCAATTGATTCTGCGTTATCTGGATGCATCCGACGCCGACATGGAAAAGGGGCAAATGAGGATAGAGGTAAATATATCTGTTAAAAAGAAGGGCGCCAAGGAGCTGGGAACGAAAGTTGAAATTAAAAACATCAATTCTGTAAAAGCGGCTTCGGCAGCTGCGGATTTTGAAATCAAAAGACAGACGGAAAAACTTGAAAAAGGCGAAAAGATAATCCAGGAAACGCGGGGATGGGACGAAAACAAGGGCGAGACATTCAGCCAAAGAACAAAAGAGGGCTCGGCTGACTACCGCTATTTCCCGGAGCCGGACTTGCCACCGATGAAATTCAGCAAAGATGAGGTAGAAGAACTCCGCCTGGGCCTTCCTGAACTACCTGCCCAGAGAAGAGAAAGGTTTAAAAAACAGTACGGAATCACCGACGCACAAATTGAGATTTTCACCATCGCTAAAAACTTTGGCGATTATTATGAAAGTGTGGCTAGCGAGCTGGATGCAGCAAGCCCCCACACCTATAAAATAGGTGTGGGGGCAAGCATGGTAACTCACTTACAAAAAGGGTACAAAGACGCACCTCCGGCAGAAAAGCATCTGCCGGCCAAACTGCACACTCTTGCGGCAAATTATATGATTACGGAGTTCCCGCCGCTTCTGAATATGCAAGGTATGGAGATTAACGAACTTGAGGGCATTAAAATCACGCCGGAATCGTTCGCCGAATTGATGGTTATGACATTTCACGAGGAATTATCATCAACAAATGCAAAACTAGTCCTGAAAGAAATGGCCGAAACCGGTTTGCATCCAAGCCAAATCGTCAAAGAGAAAAACCTCGGCCAAACATCAGATATTGAGGAAATCGGCAGGGCCGTGGACGAGGTTATTGCAAAAAATCCCAAAGCGGTAGAAGATTATAAGAAGGGCAAGGTTGAGGTTATTAAGTTTCTAACCGGTCAAATAATGGGCCTGACCCGCGGAACAGCCAACCTGCAGATTATCAGCCAATTACTTGAACAAAAATTAAAATGAGTATCTGGGAAAAAATGGGGTTTAAAAAAGGACCTAAGCTGACCCCGGAGCAGGAACAAGAAAATCAGCGCGTTGCAATAGTGCGGAAGATATTGACGTTGGATGCAATAATAAAAGAAGTGGAGAAAAACGTGAGAATATTTGGTTCGGTGCCCGCGGATAATACTCTTTTGAACAATCTCCAGGAAAGTATAGACGAATTAAACGAAAAATTGGTTGCGCTCGGCGGAAAGCCGATTAAAAGAGAGGAAACCGATAGAGGACCGGCACCTGCAGTCGAGCAAAAAAGGGGAGAAAGGCCAATCGGACGAGAAGCCGCGGAAAGAATAGTTGAAGAAACCGCTGAGGCCTTAGCGGAAAAAATTCCCCGAGAAGGACGCAGGCCGACCAAAAGAGATTTCGGCGTTATCCAGGGTGGCAAAAGAAGCTCTGCCGAAGAAAAGAAATAGCTTGCCGCGGATTTTTAAACCAGCGGGCCTTCTTGCTTTTTCTAAACCAAGTCATCTGGCGCCTGGCGTAATGCCGGGTGTTTTTATTTATTTGTCCTACCGCCTCGGCCAAGCTGATTTTACCTTCCAGATAATCAATGATTTCCCGATAACCAATGGCGTCAAGGGCCTTGCAGTTCGGGCCGTATTTTTCCACCAACTTTTTTACCTCCTCAACTAGGCCATCTTTAACCATCCACCCAATCCGTTCGGCGATTTTTCCTTTCAATTTTTCCCGTGGAATGTCAATTCCGATTTCTAAAACATCATAAAGCGGCTTGCCGGCTTTTCTTTGGGCAGAAAACGGCTTGCCCGAAGTCAGGGCTACTTCCAAAGCGCGGACAATTCTTCTCGGGTTCTTAAGGTCAACAATGTAGGCCGCCTCGGGGTCAAGTCTGACAAGTTTTTTGAAAACAAAATCCAGCCCCTTGTTCTTGATTTCCTCCCCCAGCCGCGCGCGCAATTTCTTGTTTTCTTTCACCTTGGGGAATTCAAGATTCTTAACCACGGCGTTAATGTAAAGTCCCGTCCCGCCGACAAGTACCGGGAGCTTGCCGGCGTTTATGATTTTATTGATCGCCATAACGGCATCTTTCTTATACTGCCCAACCGAATAGTCCTGATTTGGATTTCTAATGTTAATTAAACGATGTTTAACGGCGGCCAGTTTTTTTTTGCTCGGTTTTGCCGTCCCAATATCCATCCCGCGGTAAATCTGCCTCGAATCCGCCGAAACAATTTCGCCGTTGAACTTTTTGGCGATTTTTACGGCTAAATCCGACTTCCCCGAAGCCGTCGGCCCGACAATGACAATGAGTTTGGGCAAAATTTTCATACTTCAAATATTAAACAAAAGTCCTGCCATATCAAGCAGGGCGAATTATTGTATAACGAAATTAAATCTTTTCTGAAATTTCTTTCTTTAGCTGTTCAATGAATCTCTCAATTTTAACTTGCCCCTTATCCCCCTCGCCGCGTCTGCGAATGGCAACGGTTCCGGCTTTGGCTTCTTTTTCACCAATGATGACAATATACGGCACCTTCTGCACCTCCGCCTCGCGGATTTTTTTGCCGATGGTTTCGTTCTGGTCGTAAAGTTCGCATCGGACATTTTCTCCTTTTAATTTTTTGCAAAGCTCAGCGGCATATTTTTGCTGACTATCAGAAATCGGAGCTACAACGACCTGAACGGGGGATAGCCATAACGGAAGAGCGCCGGCATAATGCTCCAGCAAAATCATTATAAATCTCTCCGGCGAGCCGATTATCGCCCTATGGATCATAACGGGATTTTTTTCTTTGCCGTCTTTGTCTATATAAGTCAGGCCGAATCTTTGAGGCATGACAAAATCAATTTGAACGGTTGAAAGCTGCCATTCCCGACCAAGGGCATCGGTAGCCATAAGGTCCATCTTTGGCGCATAGAACGCCGCTTCTCCCGGGGCGTCAAAATAATCTATCCTGTTTCTCTTCATTATTGTTTCTGCCCATTCCTCAACTTTATCCCAAACTTCCGGTTCGCCAAGATATTTTTCAGGGTGTTTTTTATCTCTTGTGGAAAGACGATATCTGTATTTGAACCCGAAAGTCGCCATAACTTCTTTTATCATCGCCAAAGCCCTGTCTATTTCTTCGTCCACCTGGTCCTCGCGGCAGAAAATATGGCAATCGTCCTGCGAAAAAGACCTGACTCTTGCCAAACCGTTCAGTTCTCCCGGCTTTTCGTCGCGGTAAAGCATCGCAAAATCAGTGTAGCGAAGCGGCAGGTCGCGATAACTTCTCATTTGGCCAGCGTAAATTTGGGTATGCTGGGGGCAATTCATCGGTTTCAGATAAAACTCTTCCTCCGAATAGTTGGAAACAACGCGAAACATTCCGTCCTTGTATTTATCGTAGTGACCGGAAACTTTAAAAAGTTCGGCTTTGGCGATTTGAGGGGTCCAAACCTGCGTGTAACCGGCTTTTGTCTGGAGGGACTCAATGTATTCGTTCAAGGCCCTGCGGATAAAGGCGCCTCTTGGCGTGTAAAGAGGCAGTCCGCTGCCAACCAGTTCTGAAAATGTAAACAGGTCCAGCTGTTTGCCGAGTTTGCGATGGTCTCTCTTTTGGGCTTCTTCAATCATATTCAGATACTCATCCAGTTCTTTTTTTGTCTCAAAAGCCACGCCGTAAATCCGAGTGAGCATTTTGTTTTTCTCGCTGCCGCGCCAATAGGCCCCAGCAACGGATGTAAGCTTAAAAGCTTCAGGGTCAATATTTTTGGCGCTCTTTACATGGCCGCCCCGGCAAAGGTCAACGAAATCACCGGATTTATAAAGCGTTAACTGTTCGCCAGCGTATTCCTTAATTAATTCCAGCTTATACGGGTTGCCAGCAAAAAGTTTTTTTGCCTCTTTTTCGGTTATTTCTACTCTTTCAAACTTATCCCACGTTTTCAATATCTCTCGCATCTTCTTTTCAATTTTCGGCAGGTCGTCTTCGGATATCGGCTTCGGCCCTCCTTCGCCTGGGGCTTCGGAAGGGCGAGGAAAATCAAAGTCATAATAAAACCCGTTTTCTATAACGGGCCCGATAGCCGGCTTCGCATCCGGCCACAATTCCAAAATCCCCGCCGCCAGCAAATGGGCAAGAGAATGACGAAAATGTTCTAGCTTTTCATCAAGCATAAATAAATAGTACCAAAACCGTCCCTTTTCCGAAAGCCTTGCATTATTATCAAGATTATGACATAATTGCTTTGTTATCTTTAACAATAGAGGTGAATCATGTCAGAAAAACAAGGAAAGGCAGACGGAATATCAAAAACATCGGTAGTGATAATAGACGGAGTGTCATATGATCGGTGTGTCAGCTGCAAAGTCAGGACGAACTATCCGACAGCAACACCAATTTATGAACGCCGTTTCTATGTTGAAGGGGCTGGCCAGCTCTGTGAAACCTGTTTTCATAGGATTTACGAAGACCACGGTTCTATATAGTCCTAGCCAATGAGTTGTTCCGGCCGCGCAGAGAATCGCGCGGTCTTTTTTTTTATTCCGAGACAAAAGTTGAGGGTATTGAATTTCGAACTCTCGCAGCCAATGAGAACGACGAACCGAGAATTAATATTTATCTAAAATTTAGGGTCGAGCCCGCCCCGCCGTTAGGCGGGGCATTTCAAATGCGGCGAGGGGCGATACCTTGCTTGCTCCGAAATTTTAGAAATAAATATTAATACGAATGAGTCGTTCGAAGCAGGCGAGAATAAAGAGAGAAATTCAATACCTTCAGCTGACCGTTGCTATCGCCCTCACCTCATCACACATCAGCTTCGGAATGCCATCACGGTCATTGAGTTTGCCGCGGATAATGAGAACATTGTTTTCTTTGAAGGCCTCGGGATTGGCTTCTAAAACATTGGGGAATGCCACAACCTCAATCTTTGACGTTGTGTCTTCAACCCAAGAAAAAATCATCGGTTTGCCGGTTTTCGTTAAAACTTTTTGAATCTTGGTCACTATGCCCCCGATTTTGACCTGAATATTACTTTTATTAACTGGCAGGTCCTTTATTTTCACCAGCCCCTTTTCAAAATCAAGCTTTTGCTGATAGTCCCTCAGCGGGTGGTCGGAAATAAACAGGCCAAGCAATTCCTTTTCCCACATAAGCTTTTCGGCTCGCGTAGCGCTCGCAGTTTCTGCTAAACGAAGCGAGGGCAAGGTAACAGCTGAGTTTGGGCCGCCAAACAAACTAACCTGGCCTGTTGTGCGAGCTTTCTGACTTTCCCGGGAATAATAAAGAAGCTGTTCAATGTTGGCCAACAGTGCGGCTCTTTCCCCGAAAACATCCAGGGCGCCGCATTTTACCAAACTCTCCAGCGATTTCTTGTTCAAGTCTTTGTTCTGCACTCTGGAAACAAAGTTTTCAATATCCTTGAACGGCCCGCCGCTCTTGCGTTCATCTATAATCGCCTGGACGATATTCACACCGACGTTTTTTACCGCGGCGAGGCCGAAACGAATTTTGGGCTTGTCGGCAGAATTTATCACAGCGAAATTCTCCATACTTTCGTTGATTTCAGGCGGGAGGACCTCAATCCCCATTGACTGGCATTCCTCAATAAGAAAAGCGATGCGCTCAATTTCGCTGGAGGCTGAATTCATTAGGGCCGCCATAAATTCCACGGGATAATGGGCCTTAAGATACGCCGTCTGATAACCTATCATGGCGTAGCATATGGCGTGGCTCTTGTTGAAACCATAACGGTCAAACGGCTCAATCAGTTGCCAAAACTTTTCGGCGACATTCTCGCTCACCCCATTGGCTTTACAACCCTGAATTAGTTTATCTTTTTGGTCAGCTAACAGTTTTTTTATCTTTTTCCCAACCGCCTTACGTAAAATATCAGCTTCGGACAAAGAAAACCCGGCCAGCGCCCGCGCCGCCGCCATTAATTGCTCCTGATAGATCATCACTCCGTAAGTGCTCGCCAGAACTGGCTCCAGTTTGGGGTGTAGATATTCAATTCTCTTTTTGCCGTGCTTGCGGGCGATAAATTCCGGTATAAGCTCTATCGGCCCCGGACGATAAAGGGCAATCATTACCGCAATGTCTTCAAAAACCGTCGGTTTTAACTCTTTAAAATAGCGGCGCATGCCCGAGCCCTCAAGTTGGAATATCCCGGTCGTTCTTCCCTCGCGAAGTAATTTGAAAGTTTCCTTATCATCTAAAGGAATCTCATCAATATTAATTTTGACACTGCGATTCTGTTCAATAAGCCGCAAAGCGTCGCCGATGATTGTAAGGTTCGCGAGGCCCAAGAAGTCTATTTTCAACAATCCTAAATCTTCAATCGCATGCATTTCGTACTGGGTTACGATATTATCCTCGCCGGTATCTTTCTGGAGCGGCACATACTCAGTCAGCGGCTGGGGTGTTATTACAACGGCACAGGCATGGGTTGAAGAATGCCTTGCCACGCCTTCTAGCCGCATTCCGGCGTCAATCACGGTTTTCGCATCGTTATTGGTGTTGTAAATCTGGCGGAGTTCTTCAACGTCATCAAGGCACTTTTTGAGAAAACCCAGTTTTTCGTTCTGGTTTGGATTAAAGGGAATTAGTTTGGCGATGCGGTCGCAAAAATCATAAGAAAATCCCAGTGCCCGGCCGGCATCGCGAATCCCGCCCCGGGCGGCCATTGTGCCAAATGTAATGATCTGGGCAAAATGATCATTGCCGTATTTCTCTCTCACATAATCAAAGACTTCGTCGCGCCTCGCATCGTCAAAATCCAAATCAATATCCGGCATACTGATACGTTCCGGATTCAAAAACCTCTCAAAAAGCAAGTCATACTTGAGCGGATCTATGTTTGTAATGTTCAAGAGATAGGAAACCAGGCTGCCTGCCGCCGAACCCCGCCCCGGACCGACAATAATGCCCTGTTTTTTGGCCCAATTGACGAAATCTTGAACAATCAGGAAGTAGGAAGCAAAGCCGGTTTTTTTAATAACCTCCAGCTCAAAGTCCAGTCGGGCAGTAATCGCGTCGCCGGCGTTAGCGCCGTATCTTTTCGGTAGTCCTTCATAGGCAAGTTTTTTCAGAAAGCTGTCGGCATCATATCCGGCGGGCAGAGGGAATTCCGGCAATTTGGTTTTACCGAGTTCAATCTCAACATTGCATCTCTCGGCAATCTTAACGGTATTCTCTATCGCTTCGGGAATGTCTTTGAAATTTTCAATCATCTTCTCCGGCGCAAGGAAAGAAAAGTCATCGTTCCTAAAGGTGAGGCGGTCTTTGTCTTCTACCTGATTTCCCGTTTGAACGGCAAGCAGTATGTCATGGACACGGGCGTCCTCCGGGCGGGGATAGTGAGAGTCCTGCGTGGCCACAAGAGGAATATTAAGCTCTCTGGAAAGTTCCACGATTCTTTTATTGACAATCGCTTGTTCTTCCAAATGCGGGTGGTGTTGCAACTCAAAATAGAAATTGCCCTTTCCGAAAATATCCTGGTATTCAAGGGCAAGTTTTTTTACCCTCTCGTCGTTATTGGAAAGAATGGCCCGGGAAATTTCTCCGCCCAAACAGCCGGACAAACCTATAAGGCCTTCCGAGTGCTGTCTTAAAAGCTCCCTATCTATTCTCGGTTTATAATAAAACCCCTCCAAGTGAGCGGCTGTTACCAATTTTATAAGATTTTTGTAGCCGGTGTTGTTTTCGGCGAGCAAGACGAGATGATAAAAATTTTTTCCGTTAACATTCGGCCTTTTGTCATGCATATTTTCGGTAATATACACCTCGCAGCCGATGATCGGCTTGATGCCGGCCTTTTTTGCCTTCTGATAAAATTCAACGACGCCATACATAGCGCCGTGGTCGGTGATTGCCGCCGCCTCCATGCCCAATTCTTTTGTTCTCTCCACCAATTCGTCCACCCTGGTCAATCCGTCCAAGAGCGAGTAGTGAGTGTGGGTGTGTAGGTGGACGAATCCCGCTCTTGAATTCAAACTGCGTGTCGCGCCATTTTGTTCTTGCATATTTGAATTCAAGGGCGGGACAAGTTTCATATCTCAATTCTACTCTCCGCCTCAAATAGCAACAACCCCACTTTTTTGCCTGCCCCGTTAGAAATCAAAACAACCATAAAAATCTCGTTTTTTGTAAAACATTTCATCGCCTGATGTTGGTCTTATCAACAATAATTTTACAATTTGATTTCTAACTGGGGTGGATAAGTCCAAACAGATTCTCCGGATGTCTGTGGTTTGACAGATTTTCTGTTTCTTGTTAATATGGGGCGGTTAGATGCGAAGCTTCTTTTACAAACAGGGGGCAAGAAATGAAGCAAGAAACACAAGAAAAGCTGATGGCAGCCGTGGGTTTAATCATCATACTTCTGGTTTTCGCGCTTGTGTTGTTTGGCATTCCGCTTCTTAGGCCGTGTCTCTAAAAACTCGCGGGAGGGATAAATGCTGACAGACACCCAAAGAAAGCATATTCAAAAATTTCACATCCCCATTGATGTTTATTGCCCGGGAACCTATTGGATTGTCTCGCTTGATTGTGAATCTATGATGCCGACGGATGAGGAATTGGCCCAAATTAAAAGTTACATTGAGTATTCCGTCCGGCGAACATACCAAGAATACTGGGTTGATGTAATACTAAACAAGCCACTATCGGCATGCTCTGGCCATAACACCCTCATTCTGCGAAAAGGGAGTCCTCTTTTGCCCGCAGTCCAAGGTTGGTTTTATAGAAAAATGTTCTGGAGAGGCGGAGCGGTTTATTGGCCGGTAATAGGGGCAGAGTATAAGGACCGTGGCTTGGTGGAAATTTTTGATAAATATGAGGATTTCTCTTCGGAAAGTTGGACCGAATGGAAAAATAGCCACCCAGATATTTTCCCGGTTCCTGTCTAGCCGCATATGCGGCTTTTTGCTTTTTTATGGCGTTCGTGCTAAATTAGCCTCAATAAAACTTCCGCATTTTAATCTCCTATTATGGGTGTCCCACGAGCGCATTCTACGCGCGCACAACAAGGAAGAAGTAGAAGCCATCTGGCCCTGCACAAAGTCGGGCTTGTTTCATGCGGCCATTGCCATAAGCTGATAGTGCCCCATGCGGTTTGCAAGTACTGCGGGTTCTACAATGGCAGAGAAGTCATTAATGTCATAGCTCGGGAGTTAAAGAAAAAAGAAAAACATAAACAGAAATAGCGTTTAGCGTAGAGCGTTTAGCGTTTAGGTAATTTGACTAACCGCTAACCGCTAATCGCTAATTGCTAGGGTATTGGCTTCTAGGCATTTATCCAGGTCCGTGGCTATGCAGTCGCTCTACGAGTGGGATTTTAAAGGCAAGAAAAAAGATAAACTGCAAGCAATCATAGAGCATAACGTCAAAGAGTTTGCACCGGGCGTGGAAGACCCCAAATTTATCTACGACTTGGTCAATAACGCGATTGAGAAGATAGGAGAGATAGACAAGATCATAGAAAAGGCCGCTCCTCAATGGCCTATTGACCAGATTGCGATGGTGGACAGGGCCGTGCTGCGACTGGGCATATATGAACTGCTTTTCGGAAACCGCGAGGAGGTTCCGCCCAAAGTCGCCATAAATGAGGCGATAGAACTGGCAAAGACGTTTGGCGGCGATGCTTCCGGCAAGTTTGTCAATGGAGTACTCGGGACAATCTACCGGGAAATAGGAGAACCGGGCAAAGATGACGCGCCCCGAGTAAAAGATGAGGCATTGGCACCAGAAAACGGCTCAGAAGTATCAAAAAAGTAAGTTTATTAAAAATAAGTCTAAAAATTCCAAACTACAAATTCCAAATCCCAAATAAATCTCGAATTCTAAATCCCAAACTTTGGAATTTAGGATTTGGTCATTGAACATTATTTGTAATTTGGTGCTTGCAATTTGGAATTTGAGATAATGCACGAAGAAAATCTCTCAGAACTGGAAGGTAAAATAGGAGTAATTTTCAAAAATCACGACCTACTCTTACAGGCCCTCACTCACCGCTCTTACTTAAACGAAAATCCTAAGTGGCATCTTGACCACAATGAACGTCTGGAATTTTTAGGAGACGCGGTTTTAGAATTGGTAGTTACCGAATATCTGTATAACAAATATCCGAATCCGGAAGGCGAATTGACTAACTGGCGCGCGGCGCTGGTAAACGCCATTATGATGGCCAAGGTCTCGGCTAAAATTGACCTGAACGAATATCTTCTGTTGTCCCGCGGGGAATCAAAGGATGTCGGCCGTGCCCGCCAGTATATTCTTGCAAATGCTCTGGAGGCGGTCATCGGCGCGATTTATCTGGACCAAGGATACGAAGTCGCCAGCGGTTTTATTTCGCACTTTATCATTGGGGAATTGCCAAAAATACTAGAGGAAAAGGCGTACAAGGATTATAAGAGCTTATTCCAGGAGAGGGCGCAGGACGAAGCCGGAATTACTCCCACATATGAAGTTATGAAAGAGTGGGGGCCGGACCATGCCAAAAATTTCCGCATCGGCGTCTTCTTGGAAAAGGACCTGATTGGCGAGGGTGAAGGACCGTCAAAACAGGATGCCCAGCAGGAAGCGGCAAAGGCCGCACTTGAGCATAAAGGATGGTAAAAATAGCTACGCCGTTATGCCTTTGCAGGCACGCTTCGCCGGCCCAGCCGCCGGCTCCGCTATTTCGTCTCGCAAATTTTGTTTTTGATTCAGAAACATTATATCAAAAACAAACCATGCAATTTGCTCGTTGGAATACCCGCAAAGGCATAATGGCTTCGCTTATTCTACAAACAAAAAAACCTGCATTTCTGCAGGATTTATCCCCACATTCATACATGAGTGTGGGGATTTATTTTGGCCAGTTAGTTAACCTTCCGACGTTGGACGTCAGAAGACATTACGGATTGGGGCTCCCTTCCCACATTTTGTAGTAGATAGGATCAACAGGAATACCTACCCCAGGAGGACCATAGCCCGATGGGGGCTTAGCCCATATCCAGTTGAGCGGCATGCGATCATCTCTTGTATACCAAAAACCCATGGGAATGATGAAGCCAAGTCCCTCAATGGGTTTATTGAAGTCATCAGTTTCGTTCGCAAAAAAACCAACAGCCAATGTGCCATCTCCAACTTCCCTAAATCTCATTACCAACTTTGTTGGATCGTGCCCCGCATTGACGACCGTATTCCAAACATAGAGAGCCGCAAGCATATTGAGTACACAGACCTCACCCTCACGAAAAATCCAGTCAAGTGGTATTCCGGGCATAGTAGCCTCCTGTCAAACAGCTGACCTATAATTACAAAAGGTGGCACAATTGTCAAATCCTTGATTTAGTAAGGGCAGTGTGTTAGATTTTGGGATATGCTAAAAATACGGCTACAACGAACGGGAAAGCGCGGACAGGCGTATTTCCGCGTTGTGGTTTTGGAACATACCACAAAGCCAAAAGGTAAATACCTGGAGTTTTTGGGTTCTTACGACCCGCATAAAAACGAAATTTCCGTAAAAGCGGACAGGATAAAATACTGGCTCTCTATGGGGGCTCATCTGTCAGAAACGGCTAATAATCTCCTCGTTGGCAAGGGCGTGATTGAGGGCAAAAAAGTAAAAGTTTGGAAACCAAAGAAGAAAAAGCCTTCGTCCCGAGCTCAGACCGAGGGGAAAGAAAAAGAAGCGGCTCAAGCAAAAGCCGCGCCGGCGGAAAAGCCGCAGACAGAAGAAACCCCGGCACCGGAGGAAAAAGGGAAAGAGAGTGAGCCCGCTAAAGCCGCCGAAGAGGCCGCTCCCGTGCCGGCCGAGGAAGCAAAGACCGAAGAGGAACCAGAGCCGGCCCAGCCCGCATCATAGACCACCGATTTATACATTTGACATTAGACGGTGATTTTGCTAGAATAAAACAAAGGTCGAGGTCACTAACAACAGAAAAAAGTGAGTTTCGTCTGACAGAATTTACCCTGAATTCATCAAGGGGTTTACCCTGAGTTTATCGAAGGGCTCGTAAGAAGAAATTCATTTTTGCTGTGATTATAGAATGGCGAATTACGCAGACAGGGAATTTGTTGAGTATCTTATCAAACAAATAGTCAACAAGCCCGACAGTGTAGAAGTTACGAGGAGAACCGATGAAATGGGAGTCCTGCTTGAGGTCAAGGTGGACCCGGAAGATATGGGTCTATTGATCGGCCGAGCCGGCTCAACCGCAAAAGCGATCAGGACTTTAGCCAGAATCGTCGGCATGAGAAACAACGCTCGCGTTAACCTACGGATAATAGAACCGGAAGGCAGTACCAGACAGCCAAAAGTTGTGGCTGAAAAGTCCAAAAACGTGGATGACGTTGTAAGCGACCTCGGAATGTGAGCACTTGCCCGCACGCAGTGAAACGAGCACAGTCGCAAACATTTATCCGTCCGTAGCCCGCCAGGGCGAAGGAGGATAATAACAAATCAAACTCAAATCCAAAACCCGCCAGATGGCGGGTTTTGGGGTTCTAACTTGACAAATTAGTTCAATTGAGATAGGTTAATACTAGATCTTTTTATTGCTGGGGAGGAGAGATATGAGTCAGTCAGCGGCAGAAATTCGTTTACAAATTAAAACCCTGAATGAAGAGCTGGAGGTGATTGTGAATTCATGCGAACATAAATTTAACCCAGAAGATTTTGTCGAAAATAGTTACGCCGGGGGAGCAATGACGTGCCTTCTTTGCGGACAGATAATCGTGCACGGCGATTGCAATTGATTATCTTGCCACCACCACCTGGTGGTTTTTATATAAATATGCGTTTTGATATCATCACAATTTTCCCGAACTTTTTTGAAAGCTTTAAAAACGAAGCTTTGATTGCGCGTGCTCAAAAAAAGGGGCTTGTTGCCATAAGTGCGCATAATCTGCGCGATTGGACAACCGACGCCCATAAAACCGTGGACGACAAACCTTATGGTGGAGGCGTCGGAATGGTTTTGATGGTAGAACCGATAATGAAAGCTGCAAAAGACATAAAAAGAAAATCCAAAACTAAAAAAATAAAGACCGTGGTCTTTTCGCCGAAGGGTAAAAAATTTAATCAAGCCATGGCTAGAAAATTTTCAAAGCTAGACCAGATAATAATGATATGCGGCCGCTATGAAGGGATAGACGAAAGGGTGTCAAAATACATTGCCGATGAAGAGATTTCAATAGGAGACTATGTCTTGTTTGGCGGCGAGGTGCCGGCTATGGTAATCATGGAAGCCGTAACGCGCCTCCTGCCGGGAGCTATCGGCAAACAAGAGTCATTGAAGGACGAGTCCTTTAATGAGGCGGGGATAATGGGACAAAAACAACTTTCAAAATTCGTTGAATACCCTCACTATACAAGACCGGCGATAGTAAAAATAAACGGTAAGGTCGGGGGAGTACCTAGAGTTTTATTATCCGGCAATCACAAGAAAATAGACGAGTGGCGTAAGGGACATACCAAGTAAGAAAGCCCGTTGAATTTTATAGGACTCTGTGGCATTATTGCACTATGAGCCAAATTTTCTCGGAATTTGTCCAAAATTCAACTTTGCCCAAAGAAGACAAGGATTTTTGGATGAATATTTTAGCGACCTTGACCAAGGATCAAATTAAAATTTTTGAGGACTTCACGGAAGGAAAAGTGGAGAATTTAAAAACTTTAACTGAAAATATCAAAGCCAAGGAACGGGCGTTTAGAAATTCCAACGAAAATGCGCTTGAAAAATAATTAGTAACGAACAATGACATGCTTGAGAAATTTCTGGGAAAATCAAAAAGCGAAAAAGAAAAGAGGCCCGAACAGATAGTAGGGCTTGGGAAGGAAACACTTTTAAAAGAAGTGGCTTCGGAGATCGAGCCCAGAAGGAACGGCGGCTATATGCTGTGCACCGTTTTGGCGATGGCTCTGGCAATGGGAATGACAGCCGGCAAGGCGGAGGCCCAAGTGTTAGGAGTGGGCCCGCAAAGCTGGGGCGGGGGGAGAGAATTAGTTGGTCAGATTTTTCAAGAGGGCGTATCTGAAATCGGAAGTACCCTAAATAGAGCACAAAATTCCAAACAGGATAGGATTGAGCATGAGTATGTGGCCCGGTTAACCCAGCTGGGAGACGCAATGAGACAGCTTGATAACCAGTACAGCAGGCAAAAAGATCAGCTGATGGGGCAGGGTGGCACTCAAGAGGATTTGAGAGGTTTAGAAAACAGCTATCGGACGAATAGGGTGCAACTAATGAAAGCCCGCGCCGACTTAGAAAGGGAATACCGGAAGCAAATTAGAAAAACAGGGATAAAAAGGGGGTTGACGGTGGCTATAATCCAAGGCGTAAGAGGCTGGTGATAGAGGGGCTTGACCCCCACACCTATGGAGTATTTGCAAGTTATACCTGTTCTGCTTACCCCCACACCTATGCATAGGTGTGGGGGCTTATCAAAACGGTTGCCATTCACATAGCTTTTGTTATACTAATAGAAAATGCCCTGAATAGGACTTGCGGTATGCAGAACTTATACTCAATAGGTGTGAGGGCTTGACTTACTAATCCAGGGGAATATAATAAAAGTATCAAAATGAAATAATGTAAAAACCTACAATTACTTGAGTTTTTACTCAGCTGGGATTGCTCCGCTTCGCGAGGCAATCCCAGCTGTTATTGTCAGAACTTTAAAAAATTAATAGTTAACTAATAACGATATTGAGATTACGATGTGATCGCATAAAATGAATGCTTCGCATTCATCACGCGACTCACTTCAAGTGACTTGCCACGTGGTGGCGAAGCCACTTTACGTGGTTTCTTATCGTTAACCAGACAGTGCCCTCCGTAGCTTTATGCGAAGGAGGGTCTAAATAGCTTGTGATTTTTTCACAATCTATTCCTAAGAGAAAATTTTTACCCTTGCCATTTATGGCAGGGAGAGCAAGATTAACTCTTTCTTAAATGAGAGTTTGATCCTGGCTCCCCGAAGTAGAACGCTTCGCGTTCATTACGGGGCAGGCAGGATTTCATCCTTCGCCAACCATGGTATTTATTACTGTGACGGCAATTTGATGATAGTATCTCTCATTACATATGAGAGTTTGATCCTGGCTCAGGATGAACGCTGGCGGCGTGGATAAGGCATGCAAGTCGAACGATATGATGTCCGCAAGGATGTCGTATAGTGGCGAACGAGTTAGTAACACCTTGGTACTTACCGCCGAGATGGGAATAACCTAGCGAAAGTTGGGCTAATACCCAATGGTCTGGTAGTCAATCTTTGTCCGAGAGTGCATCGGCGGAATTTCTAATTTCTAATATCTAATTTCTAAACAAATTCTAAAACCCAGAACGTTTAGGAATTAGAAATTAGGATTTAGGATTTCCGAGCGGCTCTTGCGAATAATGATTGGCTACCAGTAAAGGCTCGCAAGAGCTGCTCGGTGATAGGCCTAGGTCCTATCAGCTTGTTGGTGAGGTAACGGCCCACCAAGGCTATGACGGGTAGGGGGCGTGAGAGCGTGTTCCCCAACGACACCACTGTGACACGGGGTGTACACCTACGGGTGGCAGCAGTCGAGAATATTCGACAATGGGCGAAAGCCTGATCGAGCGACGCCGCGTGCAGGAAGAAGGCCTTCGGGTTGTAAACTGCTTTTGCGTGGGAAGAATTTTGACGGTACCACGAGAATAAGGGGTTGCAAACTCTGTGCCAGCCCACACACCTATTAAGGTTAATGAGGTGTGGTGTCGGCTGGAGGCGCAGAGGTGTAATAGTAATATTATACGAGAAAATCTCGCTATATGCTGGAAAATATTTTGTCGGCCGCTGAGATTCCTCACGGGGGACACGGCAAAATACAATCAGCAGGCAATCCTGTCTAAACTTTAGACGGGCGAGTCCTCAGAGACTACACGCGAGACTCCACGAAAGTGGATGATGATATAGTCCAATGTTTCGCAAACCTTAATAGGTGTGCGGGCCAGCAGCAGCGGTAATACAGAGACCCCAAGCGTTATCCGGAATTACTGGGCGTAAAGCGCAAGTAGTCGGTTTTTGTAGTCCAACGTTAAATCTCACGGCTTAACTGTGAGACCGCGCTGGAAACGCATGAACTAGAGCATGTCAGAGGCAAGCGGAACGTGCGGTGTAGCGGTGAAATGCATTGATATCGCACGGAACACCAAAAGCGAAAGCAGCTTGCTGGGGCTTTGCTGACGATCAGTTGCGAAAGCGTGGGCATAAAAAAGGATTCAAAAGGGTAAATAATTCAAAAGTAAAAGACATCATTTTTTATAATGATCCGACTTTTGAATTTTAGGATCCCTTCCTTGTCTTGGAGGAAGAAACAATCTGGCTATATGCTGGAAAACCTGATGTATTTGGAGCTACTTTTGTGGTAAAATGCATATGTAAACCATGAGTAAAAAAGCTTCCAATGCAGGCAATCAGCAGGGAACCTCACGGGTTAGTCCGAATTTGATTAACCATAAATGGGGGACCCTCAGAGACTATACGCCAGATACTATTGAGTTATCTGATGAAATGGTTACTCTTATTGCGTTTCTCTATACTGATGGGGGAATTTCTAGACATCATTTGACTAGTTGGAGAATTTTCTTTTCAAATTCTTCTAGCAAAACTATTGATCTATTCAGAAAATGTCTCGTAAAAATATTCAAAATTCCACCCGACAGAGTAAAGGTTAGCACTATGTTTAAAAAGTATTATTTTGCAGTCTTAAATTCTAAAGAAATTGGAAATTTTCTGATAAAATCTTTTGGAAATTTCAGAACGTTGAAGTTCAAGGATGGGGCATATCCAATTGTATCTATTCCGGTTCAAAAGATTATCGAATCAGACAAAACCAAAATTTTTCTAAGAACTGCATTTAGTATGGATGGCGGAGTTAAGTTTTATTCTGCAAGAGATAAAATAAACATACGCAAAAAAAGATGGCTTGAGAGAAATATTTCACTCGCATGCCATCACCCAACATTAAGAAAGCAGTATTTAAAATTGCTTCGCTCGTTGGGCATTAAGGCAATAAACATAGAGAGTGATAAGGTAATCAAAATCAGAAGAAAAGAAAATTTAGAGAAATTTGCGAATGAAATTGGTTTTTTGAAAGGTATAAAAACCACATTTCATTCAAAATTCTGGGCTGGCATTGAGAAAAACAAAGTAATGAGATCTATGATTAATTCCTATAAAAATCCAGCCAAATATGTTTCTCTGCCGAATTTTTCAATTCATTAATAGTAAAGATATAGTCCGACCTTTATGGCGACATAAAGAGATAGGCAGAAATGGCTTATCCGTCTGTCACTTGACAGATAGTAACAAAAGTGAGATACCCTTGTATTCCACGCCCTAAACGATGCAGATTAGCTATCGGGAGCATCGACCCTCTCGGTGGCGCAGCTAACGCGTTAAATCTGCCGCCTGGGAAGTACGGCCGCAAGGCTAAAACTCAAAGGAATAGGCGGGAGCTCGCACAAGCGGTGGATCATGTGGTTCAATTCGACACAGAGCGAAAAACCTCACCAAGGCTTGAAATGCTAGTGAAAACCCCGGGAAACCGGAGCCCCCGCAAGGCACTAGCACAGGTGCTGCACGGCTGAAACTATCGGCCGGCTAGAGAGTAATTTCTAGCAAAAACCACCAACTCATAACGGTGAAACCCTAATCTAATAAAAAGATGGGTAATACCGTGGGAAGTCTAAGTACAAATTTTTGCAACTTTCCCCAGTCAGCAGAAGATCACTATATCCTCGGTCTTTGGTGTGCTGATGGGTACTACTGGAGTAGCAGTATTGGTCTAACCAACATTGACAAGAGTCTAATCCGTAGATTTCGGACCTTTCTCGGAAAGATATTTCCGAAAGAAAGAATAAAATTAGGAGTTTACGGCGACGGCAAAAGAAAACATTTTGGCTATAAGTTATATGTTAATAGCAGGCCATTGCTCCGGTTATTCGGATTATTCAAAAACGACCTAAAGAGAAATCTAAAAGACACCGAACACATCAAAGCTTATCTTGCCGGTAGGTTTGATGGCGATGGATGTATCTCCAAAGACCTCCGGAAAGATTGCAGAATATCCTATGGTAATTTATTGGACGCTCAGCTGGATTATCAGTTGATGCTGAAAATAGGATTAAAAAATTCCAAAATTTACCGCTATAGGACATCAGGTACTTTTGTGAACTATGTTTCGCAAAAAGATGTAAGAATTTTCTTAGATGGAATTAGAAAATATTCCACTAAGTTGCAAAAATTTGTACTTAGACCCCGTAGAGACTTTGATCGTATAGGGTACGATCAGGATAGCAGTAAATTTTTATTGCTATAAAACGTTGGCCCGAACATACAAGTGTATGCGTGTTCGGTGAAAGTATAGTCCGTACCACTAGTGATAGTGGATGCATACGGTCGTCAGCTCGTCAGGTGACTGGTTCCCTTCAGTGGGGAAACGAGCGCAACCCCCGTTGCCTGTTACAAGTGTCAGGCGAGACTGCCAGGGTTGACCTGGAGGAAGGCGGGGACGACGTCAAGTCAGCGTGGCCCTCTGATGCCTTGGGCTACACACATGATACAATGGGGAGTAACAATGGGTTGCCAAGCCGCGAGGCGGAGCTAATCCCATCAAACCTCCCCCCAATTCGGATTGGAGGCTGAAACTTGCCTCCATGAAGCCGGAATCGCTAGTAATCGCAGATCAGCACGCTGCGGTGAATACGTTCTCGAGCTTTGCACTCGGGTCGCCGTGCGATTATATAAACCAGTTCCAAAAATTAATATTTGGAACCAAGTAAAACACAGTACTTAGAAGCGAAATTCCAGATTCGACGCCGTGAGGTATCGGATCGAAGGGGAAAAGTAGCAGTTGTTAGCTTGAATATCGGTAAGGCTTGATATGTAGGTCATCCTGCGAGTGTATGGAGAAACCTACTGTGTTAAAACGCGTATCAAGTATCGTGATATCGAGATGGCAACATAGGTTTATATGGTTACCACGGGAGATCTTGCACAGTCCTCTTATATTTGCTAACATCGAGATACGAGAGGTATAAAAACGAGTAATCGCTTTTAAAAACTATGCAAGAAGTCAGCAGAGTTCATAGTACCAAACAAAAGCAATCCAGACGCAATCTGCGTTTAGAAGCCCCGTTTGGGAAGGAGCAAATCTATAAAGAGAAACTTAATCCTCATTATGTGGCTGGGTTTATTGATGGTGAAGGTTGTTTTTCGGTTAGCATCGGAAAACATAAGACACTAAAAAGGCGTCTTGAAGTTAGGCCAGAGTTTGATGTAGAACTCAGGGCTGATGATAAAAATATACTGGAAAGAATACTTATCACCATCGGATGCGGGAAAATTTACGATCAATCTTATGACAGATATGGATGGTTTCCGCATGCCAAGTATAAAATAACCAGCACGAAAGATATGGTTAATTATTTATTTCCCTTTCTGGATAAATGTCCTCTTCAAGCAAAGAAAGCTGAAGTTTATAAATACTTCAAAGAGATTGTGTTAATGTATGTCAAAAAAGAACATCTAACAGATGGGGGGTTAAATAAAATACTCAAACTGCGAGAGAGCATAAGAAGAATCGGGAAGAAATCAAGAACATATTTTGGGGATAAATCTTATTACAGAGTTATAGAAACCGCTAGGGTACGGGAAAACCGTTTGCCCAGTGGTGTGAAAACATTTGCCAAGTAATTGTAAATGTATTTCAATACCGCCCGTCAAGTCAGGGGAGCCGGGAATACCCGAAGGTCCATTTTTATTAGTGGAACCACGGTAGGCTCGGTAACAAGGACTAAGTCGTGAACTAAAACTTGCGACCTGTCAAGAGTAATCTGACAGAAAAATTCGACTGAAATCGGTGAAGCCTAAATCTTAATTTTATGATAAAATTGAGATATGGTAATACCGAGGGAAGCTAGGAAAATCACATATTCAACAGAAATAAGAGAGCTTAAGAAGAGGCTCAAGTTAGACGGCATTCAAAAGGCTGTGGTAATCGGGGGCTTATTGGGGGATGGTAATCTTGAAACAAATTGGTCTAAAACCAATTCCCGCTTGAAGTTTGATCATTCCGAAAAACAAAAAGATTATATTTTTTGGAAGTACGAAATGCTAAAAGATTGGGTTCTAACCAAGCCGAGACATTATCTGCCGACAAAAGCAATATCATTTAGGACAATAAGTCACCCGGATCTGACAGCCTTACATAAAGTTTTTTATCAGAATAGAATAAAAGTTTTACCTGATAACATAGCCGAATACTTAAGTAACCCCCTCACTTTAGCAGTGTGGTTTATGGATGATGGAAATTGCTTAAAGACAAATAACCGCACTTATGCGTATCATCTGAATACTCAATCATTTACCACCAAAGAGAATAGGAAGATTGTTGGGGTCATGCATAAACTCTATGATATAAATTGTAGCCTTCAGATAAACAATGGCAAACACCGATTATATATTAAGACTGAAAGTAAAAACAAGTTTAGGAATTATATTAAAAACTTTGTAATTCCTTCTATGCAGTATAAACTCGGTTGAATATGTGATTTTCCTAGTCCTGTAGAGACTTCGATCTGTTTTGAGCGGATCGGGATGGCATGAAATAACTGCCATAACACGTCGGCCCCCGTTCATAGACGGGGTGAAGATATAGTCCGTGCCCGTAGAAATACGAGGAATAACATGAACAAGGCACGGCTAGCGGAAGCTGGTCGTGGATCACCTCCTTTCTAAATTTTTTCTAGTAAGAAAAAATTTATCCCGAGCAAGTCGAGGGATTTCCTTCGATGAACTCAGGATGAATTTCTGAAAGAAATTCATTTAGAAATAAGTGTCGGTATAGGTTGTGGGAGGTTTGCTATTGCCCGTCCGAAGTCCGTAAGGACGGAGGAGGGTTGTCGGTAAACACACGATATTAAGGGCCGGTTAATGCGCCTTTAATATCGCGTAAACTCTTTCAAACTATAGCTGTCCGGTACAGCTTAATCTATCGGCGTTTGAAGCTAAGCGTACCGAAAACGTTTGCCTGGTTAACGATATGAGCTCATGTATCTGCTGTGCCCTTCCGAAGCTTCTTGACCTTCCATAGCTTTTCAGCGAAGGAGGTTAGCGTAGGAGAGGTTAACGATAAGAGCTCGTATAAAAGAAATAACCAATCAAAAACCGCCCAAGGGCGGTTTTTGATTATTAATATCTATTTATTTAATCTGATAAGTTATCGTAATATCTACTGTAATTTCGTTTTCGCCGCTCGGCACCGAGGGTCCTCCGCCGCCGCCAACTCCGCCAGAGAGCGCCCTTTCATACATCGGCTCCGGATAACCGCTAATTCCTTCTGAAAAACTAATTATCCTCCCAAGCCCAATGCCAAGTTGGCTCTTCAGAGAATTCGCCTTATCTTTAGCATCCTTAATTGCCAGTTCCCGCGCTTGTTCTTTCAGTTTTTCCGGGTCATCTATTTTAAAATTTAAATTACCGACCTGATTTGCTCCTGCCGTAACAACGCCGTCCAAAACTGAACTGACGTTGTCTAAATTCCTTACTTTTACCTCAATCGTCTGGCTCACTTGATAGCCCTTTATCCTGGGCACCCCACCCCTTGGATATTCATATTGAGGATAAATATTGTAGGAAATCGTCTTGATATCCTTATCATCTATATTTTGTTTTTTAAGGAAATTGGTAACTTTATTTGATTTCTCCGAATTAGCATCCTGCGCCGCTTTTGAGGTGGCGGCTTCGGTAACAATTGAGAAATCAATTACCGCCACATCCGGTTTCGCTAAAACTTTTCCTTCCCCGCTGAACGAAACGACATTGGTTGTCGCGGCGGTGTTTAACATCTGGTGAATACTGACCCCCACAAAAATCGCCGCCATAACCATCAATCCAATTAAAACTCTCCAGACCGTGATAAGTGTTGTCTCATATGTGTTTTTCATATTTTTAAAAAAATTAAATAGATTAATAGGCTTAGAAAGTATTTACGCCCACCAGGCTTGAATTCGACCTCTTAAGCTCAAATGGCGGTACAGAGTGGAAGTCCAAAAAAGTGGTAGCGTCAGTTTTGTCCCTTACCGCGACAATTATTATGCCTAGCGTATCCGAAACATTTTTGATTTTTATAGTCGCTATCTCGCCAAAAAGCTCAAGGCCTTTCTTTCTCAACACCTCTCTGGAATTGCCGATTAAATAATCAACGAACTCAACGGGGAATTTTACATCGGTCTCATTTATGATTTTCGCTTCGCTCACATCATCATTTTGGACAATATAACCTTTATTTTCTTTCTGCCACTCTTTTATAAAATCGGGGGTGCTTTTGCCCTTTTCCGCTTCTTTTGCTCTAAAATATTCCGCCTCCTGACCTCTGGGTATGCGCATTCCTTCCGGTTCTTGCGTCAAGCCCAGCCTTTTTCTCTCCAACTCTTCCTCTAGCGTCGCTTCTTCAATTTTAGCCAGTTCTTGTTCTATCTCGTCGGAAGTCGGTTTCCCCGAGATTTTTATTGCTTCTTTCGTCTTCATGGGGTTATAATACCACCGAAAACGTGGCTAGGCAAGAATTGTTTTTAATCCTGCACAGCGTCAGAAGCGCTTATAATGTCGGCTCTATTTTCAGGACGGCCGATGCGGCAGGTATAAACAAAATTTATGTGTGCGGCTACTCGCCGACTCCTGACAATAAAAAGGTCGTCAAAACGGCCTTGGGGGCTGAACGTCTCGTGCCTTGGGAATATCACAAACAAACATGGCGGTTGATGGAAAAATTAAACCCTCCTTCGCCAAGGCTTCGGAAGGGTAGGGGAAGGGTGCAAATTGTGGCCCTTGAACAAACAAAAAAGTCGGTTGATTACCGGCGATTTAGACCGAGATTTCCGATGGCTCTGGTGGTAGGCAACGAGGTCAAGGGATTAAGCAAAAAGATTCTAGAATACGCGGATAAAATAATAGCCATACCTATGTATGGCAAAAAGGAGTCGCTCAATGTGGCCGTTGCCACAGGAATCGCTATTTTTAAAATAGTGGAACGTAAAAAGAATAAACCGCGTGCTGAACGCGGCCAGAAAAAAAGATTGTGAACAGCCAAATTAGGGTCTCAAGGCGCAAGAAAGAATGTGTTGAATCTGGTCGGGAGAAAATACAATGCCTGATATTATTACCGGACGAACCGTTTGATAACGCAAAAACTGCACAGTCTCTCCCGTCCCCGTAAGCCCTAATCTTTGCAATACTCTTTCCCAAACGCAATGAGAAGTGCAGAGCGGAGAAATAAACGGATTCTCTTGGGTAGGAGTTACGCTTAAAACTTTTGAAAGATATTGCCAGGCAAATACTTCTTCGCCAATCATGGCTTCAGCTATTTTTTCTGCAATCGCTAGGTTTTGGACCTCAATTATCCTTCCAAACTCCGACCCTTCTCTATGCTCACGGGGGCCAGTTCTAACTTCCAATGCAAATTTAATTGCAAATTTTTGCATTTTCTCCTCCATGTATTAAATTGTAAAGAACGCATATGAGGTTACCATATCCTCCTTCGCTTTTCAAGCTACGCTCGTGCTTCGTAGCGGAGCCACTTCGCAGAGTAGCAGAAGGACAAGTAAAACTTAGATGAAATTACCCCGTAAAACATTAGAAAAAAAGTTGTTTCACGATGGTCGCCGTTTTGTTATTGGCGTGGACGAGGTTGGCATGGGCTGTCTGGCCGGGCCGGTTGTTGTATGCGCCGTTTTGTTCGGCAGGAAATTTTTCAAAAAAACACACAAAAAACTCCATTGGCTCCGCGATTCAAAACTGCTCCGACCCCATCAACGAGAAAAATTTGTTTCCGAACTACTGAAAGAAAAAGGGCTAAAATTCCAAACCGCCCGTTGTCTTCCAAAAACAATAGACAAAATTAATATCTACCAAGCCGCGCGGCTGGCAATGCGTCGCGCCATAAAGAAGCTAGCGATTAGCGTTGAGCGATTAGCGGTTAGTAAAAATAAAAAATCAAAAAACCTAAACGCTAAACGCTATTCGCTAAACGCTATTGTACTGGTTGACGGGAAAACAGAAATTGCCGATTTAAAAATTCCGCAGATGGCAATCGTGAAGGGCGACCGCAAGGTTTTCGCCATCGCCTGCGCCTCTCTTATCGCAAAGGTCATGCGAGACAAAATGATGAAAAAATACGCCAAAAAATTTCCAAATTACGGTTTTGAAAGGCATAAGGGTTACGGGACAAAACTCCACCAAGTGCAACTTGCCGCTTTGGGTCCCTGTAAACTCCACAGGAGGTCTTTTAGGCCGGTTGCTAGATTATTGTAGTGGTATCGGTAACCTTCTTTTCCAACTTGTAGCCAGCGCAATGTTTGAGAATGCCCAAATAAGAAGTCAGGTTTTTCGTGCTGACCTTTCTAAGCATCCTGTTTTTGGTCTTAGTCCTTAACGTAATGCAATACGGCCGCACAACATAGCCCAAGAAGTCTATGCCCTGATTATGTTTCCTAATAATAACCTTATTTGGATGAAGAGATAATTTGAGTCTTGAGTTAAGAAAATCTTGTATCCTGCCGACAATATCAAGCAAGTGGCAGCTATCAGAGCTCAAAATTACAAAATCATCACAATATCGTAGGTAGTACTTAATAGCAAGCTTGTGTTTTACAAAACGGTCAAGCTCATTAAGGTAAATGTTCGCAAAAAGCTGACTGGTAACATTTCCAATTGGTAGGCCCTTGTCGTTCTGCACCTTGAAGCTCTGGATAATCTTTCTGACTAACCAAACTGCATCCTCGTCTTTAATTTTTTCTTGAATTAGTTCCAATAAAATCTGATGAACAATGGAGTCAAAGAATTTTTTCACATCGCACTTGAGCGCAAATATATTTCTAGAGTCGTCACGGCTCAACCTTTGGGCAAATCTTTTGAGTCGCCTAACGGCTCGATGAGTTCCTTTGTTTAAACGGCAGGAAAAAGAGTCGAAAATAAACGACTTATCGAAAATCGGATACAAAATTCTAAATATGGCGTGGTGCAAAACCCGATCCCGCACGCAGGCTTTGTGGATGTGCCGCAGTTTGGGATCGGTTATGTAAAAAGCTGTGTATCTGGAATGTTGGTAAGTCCAACTTTTTAACTCTTCGTGAAGTTGAAAAATATTTTCTTCTATATTAAACTCAAACTCTTGGACGTCTGGTTTTTTGGCCTTGCCTTTTTTGAACTCGTGCCAAGCCAAAAATAGGTTTTCCAAACTAATAATATCGACGAAAACATGGTCATGGAAAAAATTACTACTAACGCCCCCCCCCAACGAGTCAGTGTACCCTTGATACAGAAAATCTGTGAATTTTATAGGTTTTTCCATGAAAGCTTAAAAATCTTCCCAAAACAAGAAAAATATACTATCGGACAAAAAATAGAAAATACGATCGTCGAAACATTGGAACTAATACTTGCAGCCGCTTATTCAACTAGAGAAAATAAGGACACAATAATCCGGAAGGTCAGCAATAAAATTGACTTATTAAAATATCTTATAAGACTAACGTATGAAACAAAGTCCTTAAATCTAAAACGATATGTGGCGTTGGAAGAAAAACTTATTGAGATGGGAAAAATGGTCGGGGGATGGTTACGGTCCAACTCATAGCGAGTGTGCGAGAAAGCGCTCATCAAGAGCGCTTTCTTAATTACAAACTACCAGAGGACGGGCGGCGATGCTCCTGTTCCGATTGTCGGCCCAGTTGTAGTTGACGTTCGCAAGACCGTCGTTGTCACGGTTACCACCGTAAAGCCGGTTGGAGTCCTCGAAAATTGTTTCAAACCGTCAAAATCTTAAGGAATTTAGAATCTCTATTTCCCTCGAGGCCGCACTTGCGGCATTTTTTACTCGGCACCCGGCTCTTTTCAGAAAGGGCTGGGACCCGATTTAGTTTGAAACAAGGAGTTTGTTTGTTCTGTTTTTACAAACAGTGATGACGCGAAGACAAACCTTAATCTGTCTTGCATTAGCACCATCTATCTCATTTTAAATTTTTTGAAGAAAAAAGAAAAGCCCTGGGAAAGAAGCCAACGTGCAGCTTCAATTCCCAGAGCCAGAGGTCCAAGGTCAAAAAACCAAGACCTAGACCAAACTCACCAGAGGACGGGCGGCGATGCCCCTGCCCCGAAGGCCGGCCCAGTGGTAGCCGACGTCCGCAAGACCGACGCTGCCACGGTCACCACCGAAAAGCCGGAAGGAGTCCTCGAACTGGTCGGCGAACCATTCCCACATATTGAACTCCCCACGATTGGGGTCGTGCAGATTCCCGATCGCGTTAAATTCAATGTACCGCTCGAGCCGGACATTGGCTCGGGGGAATTGCAGTTCGCCGAAGCTGGCCATGTAGGTCAGCAGAGTTTCCCACTCACCCCGCGGGATGATAGAAAAGCGCGAACCTGCCGGGGTTTTGTCGTGCTTGCCGATCTTGCCCTCTGACCGCAAGCGCATGATGAGCGGCACCCACGGGTCGTTGGGCATCATCTGGGTGCCGTCGGTGTAATCCACACCGAGGGTGAAGTCAGCAGCGTACCAGCCGCGACGGAGAGTCGCTGCATCTTTGGCAATCTTGCCGTCGCGCATCCACTGGTAAAAGTGGACGGGTGGCTTGACCCAGTTACGTAGCTTGAGGTCTTCCGCAATCTCCACGCCCGGCAGGAACACCAGGCGCATGTTGTAGTGCGCCAAGCGCATCACAACCTCTTCGGTCACGTTGGCCGGCAGTGGGTCAACTGCGGGACAACGCCTGCCGAACTTGCGCCGAAGCGCCCGCTGGCAGTCGGCGACGATCTTGTTGAGGACGGACGATCCCGAGATCGCCACCGGAGCGGACATCAGGAGTTCGCCGATTCTCCTGATGAACTCGCCCTTGTTGTGCTCCCAGTAATCTGCCACAACGAATGGCAGATCTGTGGGAATTGATTGTTGAGCGGCCGAGCCGAGCTCTTTCATCTGGCTCGGCGTAATCGTTTGGACAGACCCAGTCTTGGACATGGGCAGATCCTCCTTGGTTTTTAAAGCGCTTTCCACGCTGTATTTACTGCATTTTAATTATACCATATCTTTAAACCAAATGCAAGTGTTTACACAGCTAATCCTTTTCTTATAAAATTAGATGATGATTCGTATCGCAATTAACGGTTTTGGTCGTATCGGACGGACGTTTTTACGCCAAGCTTTCGGTCATCCAAAACTGGACTTCGTCGCTATCAATGACCTGGGTTCGCCGGAAAACCTTGCCTATTTGCTCAAATATGACAGCGTCTACGGCCCTTACGAAAAAAGCGTTGAAGTCAAAGACGGCAAATTAGTTGTAGACGGTAAGGATATAGAATTGCTTCAGGAAAAAGACCCGTCAAAACTGCCATGGGGTAAACTTGGCATAGATATCGTTGTGGAATCAACCGGAGTTTTTGAATCACATGACAAATCAACGCCCCATCTGGACGCCGGGGCAAAAAGAGTGGTTATCACCGCGCCGGCAAAGGATGAGGTTACACCGACTTCAACGCCAAACGTTGGCGAAGAATTTCTGAAATCAGATAAAATTACCTCCAACGCCTCCTGCACTACTAATGCCGTAACTCCGGTAATGGCGATAATGATGAAAGAGCCGGGGATCAAAAAAGCGATTTTAAATACCGTGCATGCCTACACGGCGACCCAAGGACTGGTGGACGGCCCCTCCGCCGCCAAGGCTTTGGAGGGCAAACCCGGCCATAAGGATGACTTCCGGCGCGCCAGAGCGGCCGCGGTGAATATCTCGCCTTCCACAACCGGCGCGGCTTTGGCGGCCACCAAAGCAATTCCGGAACTGGCAGGAAAATTTGACGGCATTGCTACCCGCGTGCCGGTAATTTGCGGCTCGCTGATAGATTTTACTTTTATCGCCGAGAGGTCTACCTCTGTTGAAGAAATAAACAATATCTTCAGAAAAGCAGCCCAAGAAGAACAGTGGAAAGATATTTTAGCCGTTACCGAAGAGCCCATAGTTTCAACGGATATCTTGCGCCAACCTTATGGTTCAATTGTTGACCTGGCAATGACAAGGGTAATAGACGGCGATTTGGTAAAGGTCCTCGCTTGGTATGACAACGAGTGGGGATACGGAGCGATGTTGCTAAAACATATCCTCGCTGTAGCCCAATTACTCTAATAAATGCCCTGTCCACACGACGAAACAATCAAAGAAATAGAAGAGAAAGCAAACCAGGTCCGCCAGTCAATCATAGAAATGCTGCTCGCCGCCGGTTCCGGCCATTCGGCCGGGTCTTTAGGTATGGCGGATGTTTTTGCTTCTCTGTACTTTTTTATACTAAAGCACGACCCTAAAAATCCGGAATGGCCGGAACGCGACAGGGTTATTCTGTCTAATGGTCATATCTGCCCCGTTCTTTATGCAGCCCTTGCCTATGCCGGTTATTTTCCAGTTGAAGAATTAAAAACTTTGCGCAAATTAGGTTCCCGTCTGCAAGGTCATCCCCACCGAGGAAGTTTGCCGGGAATTGAAAATAGTTCCGGCCCAGTCGCTCACGGAGCGGGAATTGCAGTCGGAATGGCGATTGCCGCCAAGATGGACGGCAAAAAGCATCAGATTTATTGTCTTGTCGGTGACGGAGAGCAGGACGAGGGGATGACTTGGGAAGCGGCGGCAATGGCAGGCAAATGGCGACTAGACAATCTGACCTTCATTATGGACAGAAACAATATCCAGATAGACGGTTACACCGAGGATGTAATGCCCAAGGAGCCGTTGCGGACAAAGTATGAGGCCTTTGGCTGGCACGTGATAGACATAGACGGCCACAATATCAGACAAATCATTGAGGCCTGCGAGGAAGCAAAGGCGATTTTTGAAAAGCCGGTGATGATTCTCGCTCATACTATCCCCGGCAAAGGAGTTGACTTTATGGAGTGGCAATATTCCTGGCACGGCAAAGTGCCCAACCCGGAAGAGGCTAAGAAAGCCTTGGATCAACTACGCACCTTGAATGGCAGGATAAAAAGCGAGCACCAATAGTTCCAAATGACCAATATCTAATTCCTAATTCCTAATAAAATTCCCAATGACCAATTCTCAAAATTTGACATTAGATATTGATTAGAAATTAGAAATTTTAATATTATGATTAACCCCGAAGCAAAACTTAATCCGAAACTTTTCGATAAAGATATTGAGCAAAAACCGACCCGGGATGGCTATGGGGAGGGCTTGGTTTTGGCCGGAAAAGAAAATCCTAACGTGGTGGTGCTTTGCGCCGATTTGAGTGACTCAACAAGATCAGCAATGTTTCAAAAGGAATTTCCAGAGAGGTTCATTGAGTGCGGAATTGCCGAACAGAATATGATGGATGTGGCGGCCGGCTTAGCTCTTTCAGGCAAGGTTCCGTTTATTTCAACCTACGCGGTTTTTTGCCCGGGATTAAACTGGAGTCAACTTCGGGTCAGTGTTTTGCAAAGCAATACTAATGTAAAACTTACCGGCGCCCACGCTGGCGTTTCAGTAGGGCCGGATGGGATGAGCCATCAGGGTCTTGAGGATATTGCCATTACCCGCTGCCTGCCAGGTTTGACCGTCATCGCTCCTTGCGACTTTATTGAAACGAGAAAGGCAACTCTGGCGGCGGCAAAAATGAAAGGTTCTGTTTATCTCCGTTTCTCCCGCGAAAAAACGCCGATCTTCACAACAGAAGAAACGCCGTTTGAGATCGGCAAAGCAATTATTTTACGAGATATTGAAGATGCTCGCCCTTCCGACCTGTCCGCCAAAGCTTCAGCGACGGTGGAAGCCCCGGAGGAGCGAAGGAGGGTTGCAATCATCGGCTGCGGACCGTTACTCTACAATGCCCTAGTGGCTGCCGAGGAACTGTCAAAAGATGGAATAGAAGTAATGGTGGTTGATTCTCACACTGTAAAACCGCTCGATGAAAAAACCATCATTGAAGCGGCCCAAAAAACCGGCGCGGTTGTCAGCGTAGAAGAGCATCAGGTTGCCGGCGGACTTGGTTCGGCGGTGGCAGAGGTTCTGGCAAAAAATTATCCCGTCCCTCAGGAATTCATCGGCGCCCAAGACCGCTTCGGCGAATCTGGAGAGCCGGGTGAGCTTATAGAAGTTATGGGGATGGGAATTAACTCTATAAAAGAAGCGGCGAAAAAAGCAGTTGCCAGAAAAAAGATGAGATAAAAAATTATCTGTAAAACCTAAAAATCCCCGAGAGGGATTTTTAGGTTTTACAATCTGAATTACTTTGCCAGCTCTGTGATTTTCGCCAAATCTTCCCTAAACATCGGCTCCCAGTTAATATTCCGTAAAATTGCAGCCGGATGATAGGTGATTAAAATCTTGCGGCTTGCCCGTCCGGAGCCGTTAGGCGGAGGAGGGCCGCTCCACTCTATAACCCTGCCGCGATTTTCGGCCATCGTGCCTTCAATGCCCAAACCCGTCATTGCAATACGGCCAAGAACAATAATCAATTTTGGGTCAACGACCTCTATTTCTTTTTCCATCGCCGGCCGGAATTTTTCTATTTCCTGCGGCGTCGGTGTAAGAGTGCCGCCGACTGCATCGTGCGGTCTGTATCTTACGATATTAGTAATGTAAAAATCGCTTCTTTGCCAACCAAGCATCTCAAGCGTCGCGTTTAATAGTTTGCCGGCCCGGCCTACGAATGGTTTACCCTGCCTTTCTTCATCAACGCCCGGTGCTTCACCGATAATCATAATCGGAGCGTCCGGCGAGCCGTCGTTAAATACCAGGGTTCTCCCCGAATAGGCCTTTCTTATCGCGCTGAATAGAAGCTCCAGTTTTTGATTTTTGTCCACTATTCTGATAGTATATCAGCGTAAACGTTAATTCAATAAAGGACGAAGGGGCGTGCAGTGAAGTGGGTCAAAGCCAACTGCTTGGAACGGGCCGGATTTTATTGACGACTCGCCGTGCTAACGGCACAAGGCAAGTCTAAAATCCGGGATTGAAATGAAGTGGTTCATTTCAATCGTAGCCGAAGCTCCCGCGGAGGCGTTAGAAATTTCCCCGGAAGAGCGCGTCCTGACCCCGCACCAAATTCGGGCACGTAGTTCAGCGGTAGAACGCCTTTCTGATAAAAAGGAGGTGGATGGTTCGACTCCATCCGTGCCCACAATGGATTTAATCCTACTTCGCAGGATAAGTCCTACCGAATTTTTGAACGGCCTCGACGGAGCTCGGCCTAAAATTCGGGATTGAAATGAAGCAGTTCATTTCAATCGCCTTCCGCACCCACAAATTAAAATTTCCTCTTTTTTCTAATAAGGTTTAAAATAAAGCTATGAACAAAGACCATCTAAATGTCCCGGCATCAAAACTGCCGTTGGTGGAGAAGCTCCCGCCCGAGAAGGATTGGAGGCAGTCCTTTCATTGGCGAATATTCAGAATAATGGCTGAATTCGTTGACGGCTGGCAGTTTTTGGCCGACCTCAAAAAAACAATCACGTTCTTCGGTTCGGCTAGGTGTAAAGAAGGGGACAAGTGGTATGAAGAAGCAAGGCGGCTTGGCGAAATGCTGGCCAACGACGGTTTCAGCATCATCACCGGCGGGGGACCCGGCATAATGGAGGCCGCTAACCGCGGAGCGCATGAGGCCAAAGAGAAATCAGGCAATCCGGAAAAAGTCGGCAGTTCAATCGGGCTTAACATAAAACTTCATTTTGAACAGAGAATCAACGCTTTCGTAGACAAAGCAATTGCTTTTCATTACTTTTTCGTCAGGAAAGTGATGCTTTCTTATTACGCCCAGGCCTATGTTTATTTCCCCGGCGGATTTGGCACGCTTGATGAAGCTTTCGAATTATCAACTCTCGTTCAGGTCAAAAAAGTTCCTCCGCTCCCCATTATCCTGATCGGCAAAGATTATTGGGAGCCCTTGGCAAAATGGATTAAAGAATATGCCTATGAAAAATATGAAGCTATAGATAAAGAGGATATGGAAATTTACAAAATCGTGGACAGTGCCGAAGAGGCCTATGAGATTATTAAAAAAGCACCGGAAAGGAAAGAGTTCTAAACCACAACGAAATACAAATTTTTACGAATATACGAATAAAATTTGAAAATTAAGAGAATTCGTGGTATAAATAAAGCGCGGAAAGCGCTTTATTTGTTAAGCCCTCACACCTATTGAGTATTTACAAGTCATTCCTGTTCTACTTACCCCCACACCTATGCATAGGTGTGGGGGCTTACCAAAACGGTTGTCATTCGCATAGCCCTGGCTATATCAACAACAAATACTCCAACAGGACTTGCGGTGTACAGAACTTATACTCAATAGGTGTGAGGGTTAAGGGGCCGGTAGCGAAATGGGTTGAAGTGCCCGACGGCACTTAGGTAGGTTTTCAGAATTTTTTAACGGTTTGCTGTGCTATCAGCACATAGCAAACCTAAAATTCCGGATCGAAATGAAGCAGTTCATTTCGATCGTAGCGAGTGAAAACGAGCGTATCTGTCTGCGGCTGTGCCGCAGGAAACAGATTAAATTTCCCAGGGACGAGCGCCCGGTTTGTCCCGATCTTATCAAAGATTCTCGACTGCAAGGGTGGGCTCATAGCTCAGCTGGAAGAGCGCCGCCTTTGCACGGCGGAGGTCAGGGGTTCGAATCCCCTTGAGTCCACCCTTGCAGTCGGAACACAATGGAGGTCGAGGATTCGATTCCCCTCGGTCCACAACTTATTAAAAACTGCCCGGCTGGGCAGTTTTAAGTTTGGGGTAGTTCACGGCAAGCCCTAAAAAAGGATAAAATATACTTGATGATTCATCGCGGCATCGCCACATTCGGGCTGGATTACGGCAAGTGTCCGCCGTGGCTTTTTGAGCGGATGGTTAAGCTTGGCCGGCAAATCCTGGCGGTCATGGCCGAAGAATACGGGCCCGATGAGTTTATAAAACGGATTGCCGACCCCGGCTGGTTTCAGTCGCTGGGAACGGTGCTGGCGTTTGATTGGAATAGTTCAGGGATTACTACAATTCTGACGGCGGCGCTTAAAGAAGCTATCCGCGGAGAAGAAAGAAACTTCGGTTTTTTCGTCTGCGGCGGAAAGGGGAAGACATCGCTCAAAACCCCCGACGAAATACAAAACTGGGGCGGGGCCTTAAGTTTGTCCGAGTCGCAAGTCAATAATCTGGTCTACAACTCCAAAATGGCGGCAAAAGTTGATTCAAGTTTGGTTCAGGACGGGTTTCAAATTTACCATCACGCATTTTTCTTCTCCTTTGGTAAGAATGGCGCCTGCCCCCACACCAAACGAGGACCTGATGCGCAGCATCAAAAATGCAACTGTCCTCGTTCTGGCGTGGGGGCGTGGGCCGTGGTTCAGCAGGGAATGAACGCGGCAAACCAATCTGCCCGTCGTTATCATTGGTATTCCAAAAATATAACCGATTTGGTGGTAGAACCGCATTCGGGCATATCAAGCCAAACTCTGGCCAAGACCCTTAATTTAACCGCAAAAGAAAGCAAGCCGACGCAGGAATTAAGCACCGAGATGGTTCAGGGAAATTATTTTGGTCTAATGAAAGACATAGAAATTCTCCGCCGCCATTACTCGGAATTTTCTCAATCCCTGAAAATCAAACGGGACAACCAAACCTTAACCCTCCTAAACCTGGAAAACAGGGAATTCGTCTGGCATCCTGTGGTAACGGAAGATTTTAGTAAAAGTAAATATCTGGAGAAAATTTTATACAAGGTCTGCGAGACAAAACCGGAAAATTACGAACGGCTGGTTTCGCTTGAAGGCGTAGGACCAAAAACCGTCAGGGCTTTAAGTCTGGTTTCGGAGGTTATTTACGGCGCCAAGCCGTCATATCAAGACCCCGCCCGTTACAGCTTCGCCCACGGCGGAAAAGACGCTACGCCCTATCCGATAGACAGGCCGACTTACGATTCCACAATTTCTTTTTTCCAGAAAATAATTGAAAAACTCAAAATCCCGCTTTCGGAAAAAAGAAAACTGGAAAATAGATTAGTCGGCGTGGTAGATTAGGATTGTGAAAACGGCACCGGACAAAATCTTTGACGGCCTCAACGACAAGCAGATTGAGGCGGTGAGGGCTATAAATGGCCCGGTTTTAATATTGGCAGAAACTATAGCAAGCAGAGCTGGCCTAAGAGATTGCGGTTGTTTAATTTTTGCTGTAAACGTGGTAAAATAAAGCTACACCATGCCCAATCAATTTACACATCCTTGGACAAGGGAAGAGGTAGGGTTTTTGCGAACCAATATAGGAAAATTAACCTATGAAAAAATGGGTGAATTGATAAATAGATCGTATAACTCGATTCAATCTAAAATTCGTTATTTACCATTCAAAAAGAAAATAAAGAAGCATAGAGTTAATTCCGATTTCTTTAAAAATTGGTCGCCTGAAATGTCTTATATCTTAGGTTTTATAGCGGCTGATGGCAATATTTGCCATAGTGGAAGGGCTCATACCCTGCATGTTGCCAGTGATGACAAAGATGCAATAGAAAAAATAAAAAGAGTACTCAATTATTGCGGGCCTATTTATCAAAAATCTAGATTCAACGGCAAAACTTCTCACAGTCTTCGCATCTGTGATCAAATAATTTTTAATGATCTGAAAAAACTTGGCATTACAGAGAGAAAAAGTCTTTCATTATTTCCGAAAGTCCGCAAAGCATTCGTGGCCGATTTCTTGCGAGGTTTTCTTGATGGAGAAGGAAGCGTATATTTACGCAATATAAAATATCCGAGTAAGTTGGTAGTGGTTTTTTATACTGCCAGCAAATCTATGGCAGAGTTTCTTCATTTAAATTTAAAAAAAATCTTAGGAAACAATAATTTTAGTACCATACAAAGCAGGATTACAAAATATAAAAATCCTTATTATTCGATTTCCTTAGGGCACAAGGCATCTTGTAAACTATATTCAAAACTTTACAGAAATACCAGACTTTATATGGATAGAAAATACAATAAATTTATCCAAGGTATGACATGAAAGTTGATCTATCGTCATTAAATAAAAAACAAATGGAGGGCGTTAAGACCGTTGATGGCCCCGTATTGATTATAGCTGGCCCGGGCTCTGGAAAAACTCGATGTTTAACTTATCGCGTCGCCTATATGATTTCCTCCGGGATAAAGTCTGAAAATATTTTGGCCGTGACTTTTACAAATAAAAGCGCGAACGAACTAAAGGAACGCGTACAAAAATTATTAATGATGAGGGATAATCGGCAAATTGGCGTGTTGCTACCAGTCGTGGGAACTTTTCATTCTGTATGCTTGAGGATTCTTAGATACGAAGCGGATAAACTCGGCTATAACCGGCACTTCGTTATTTACGACACCGATGACCAGATATCATTGTTGAAAAACATAATGCAGGATTTGGATATGGACATTAAAAAATTCAATCCCAAAGCCATGCTTGGTAAAATTTCCAAACTTAAAAGCGAGCTCATCGGTCACGAAGAGTTCGCCGATGGCGCCAAAGAATATATTGAAAAAATATTGGCCCCGGTCTATACCGGTTATCAAACGGCGCTAAGACAAAACAATGCGATGGATTTTGATGATCTAATCATGCTCTGCGTGAACTTGTTTCAAAAGAATCCGGAAACTCTCAAAAAATATCAGCAGATTTTCAAATATATCCTGATTGACGAATACCAGGATACGAATCGCTCGCAATACGTTTGGGCCAATTTGCTCGCCCAAAAGCACAGAAACCTCTTCGTTATTGGAGACGACTGTCAGTCAATTTACCAGTTCCGTCAAGCTGACATCAGAAATATTTTGGACTTTGAGAAGGACTATCCCGAAGCGAAGATTATCATGCTTGAACAAAATTACCGCTCAACCCAAACCATACTTGCTGCGGCTAATAATGTCATTCTCAACAACAAAGAACAGAAGCATAAAAAACTTTGGACAAAAAATACGAAAGGCACAAAAATTATTCTCAAAGAAAATACTGACCAAAGAAAGGAGGGCCGGTTTTTGGCTGAAACAATAAGGAACATTGTGAAACAAGACTTTCGCCCAGATCAGATTACCGTACTATACAGAACTCATGCCCAGTCCCGTTCTGTTGAAGAGGCGATGCTAAAATACGGGATACCTTATAAAATTATCGGCGGGGTTAATTTTTATCAAAGACGCGAAATAAAAGATATTTTGGCCTATATCAGACTTGCGCTTAATCTAAATGACGGGATCAGTCTAGACAGGATCTACAACGTTCCGACTCGTGGCATTGGTAACGCGCTTTTTCAAAAAATTAAAACAATTATGAATGAGGGTGGATTTGATAATTTTACAACTTTAGCTCAAAAACTGACTACCGAATACGGATTTAATAAAAGACAGCTTGACGCTCTCAAAAACTTGAGCCTGTTGATTGAAACACTGAATCAAAAGTCAAAAAAGGTTTCAGTTTCGGAATTGATAAAATTAATCATCAAAAAGACAAGCTACGAACAATATATAAAGGATGGTAGCCACGAGGGCGAGGAAAGATGGGAAAACGTAAAAGAAATTTTTACCGCGGCTAATAAATATGAGGAGGTGCCGGCACCAGAAGGGCTTGAAGGTTTTTTGGCAGAAGCAGCGTTAATCCAAGATACGGACAAGATGAACCAGAGAGAGAGCACCGTTAATTTAATGACTGTCCATTCGGCTAAGGGTCTTGAGTTTCCAGTTGTTTTTCTGGTTGGCATGGAAGAGGGCCTTTTCCCGCATGCGAGTTCGCTAATCAACCCGGCCGAGCTTGAAGAAGAAAGACGCCTATGTTATGTCGGCATCACCAGAGCCAAACAACAGCTTTTTCTAACCTACTGCCGCGAAAGAATGATGTACGGCTCAATCCAAGCTAATCCGCCATCGCGATTTATTTTTGAAATACCGGATGATTTGATTGACCTCCAACCACTGGAGCAGATTGAACGAAAAAAGAAATGGAACGAGTTTGATTGGGAAGGATATATACGCTATGACAATTAATAAATCGCGGATGCCAAACTTAATTAGCCAGAAAATCAAAGATAAATTGCACCAGCTCAGCATTGAACCCAAAAAATCGCTTGGGCAGAATTTTCTTATCAACGAAGGAGTTTACAAAAAGATAGTTGCGGCTTTGGAAATAGAAAAGAACGATACAATCGTTGAGGTTGGCCCCGGCTTGGGCACTTTGACCGAATATTTAGCCGAAAGCGGGGCTATGATTATCGCCATTGAAAAAGACGAAAAACTTGCTACTTATTTAAGGGATAAGTTTTCTAACTGGAAAAATGTTAAAATAATTGAAGACGATATCCTAAAATTTTCCCCCGTAAGCTGTAAACTGGAAACTGAAAATTATAAACTGGTTGGCAATATTCCTTTCTACCTCACTTCTTACCTAATAAGAACGGTTTTTGAAAAGTGGCCTCGCCCCGAAAAAATCGTGCTGATGCTCCAAAAAGAGGTCGCCCAACGTATAGCCGCTTCACCCCCACACTCAAATTTGAGTGTGGGGGCAAGCCGCCCACAGATGAGCCTGCTTGCCGTTTCGATTCAATACTATTCAAAACCGGAAATAATCAGTTATGTCTCGGCTGGCAGTTTTTATCCCCCGCCTAAAGTGGATTCGGCGATTATTCAACTAGTTCCCAGTGAACAGTTTGCAGCTTACAGTGACAACGCCGAAAACCCCGAAAAGGCCAGTGGCCCTCGGGGCTTTACTGGCTGTAAACTGAAAACTGTAAACTTCTTTAGAGTGGTGCGGGCGGGCTTTGCGGGCAAAAGAAAACAATTGATTAACAATCTGGCAACGGGCCTGAAAATTTCAAAACAGGAAATCCAACAAAAACTATCCCTTGTTGACATCAACCCCCAGCGTCGCGCCGAAACCCTAACTATTGAGGAATGGCAAAAAATTACAAACTCCTTATTTTCGCGGGACTAAGCGGTATTGTTTTGGCCCTGGCCTTTCCGGGCTGGGGTTTTGATCTGGGATTTCTCATTTGGATAGGATTCATTCCGCTATTTTATGCCTTAAATAGTAGGCACCGTCCATTTCTAACCGGCTTTGTCGCCGGTCTTCTCTATTTTCTGATTGTCTTCCGGTGGCTTTGGTCGATCTATCCCCTAGACACTGTGGGGATTCAAAGCAAGCTCACCTCGTTAATTATCATCTTTCTTATTTACATTATAAGTTCCGCCGGGATGGCGGCATTTTGGGGGCTGTTTGGACTAGTTTACAGTTTACAGTTGTCAGTGGTCAGAAAGAAAGCAGAAGAACTTGATTCAAAAAATCCAATTAGCTCAAAACTGAAAACTGAAAACTGGACACTGATAACTATTCCGGCCATTTTTGTCCTGCTGGAATACGCGCGCGCTTACGGATTCGGCCTCTTGTGGGTAGGTTCGGGAACTTTTTTCGGTCCCCACTGGACCTTAGGCAATTTGGCCTACGCTCTTGCCGGCAATAGCTTGGCGCTTAAACTCTCGTCCTATATTGGTGTTTACGGGGTCAGTTTTGTTGTAGTACTTGTAAATGCCCTGCTCTTTTCAGTATTCAACGGCGGCAAAACCAGCAGTAAAACTAAATTGTTGAATAATCCATCATATGATGGATTATTCAACAGAAGGGTGGTAGTGGTAATAATTGTCGTGTTGGCACTGGCATTCGCTCCCAAGTTTTTTAAGCCTGTCAGCCAAGATATAAGTAAAAAAATTAATTTTGCTCTTATCCAGACAAATCAGCCGACCAAAATCTCGCCTACGCCAAAAGAAACGCTTGACGCGTTCAAAGAACAGCTTGACTTGTTGAACCGCGTCGCCAAAGAACATCCCGAAAGCCAGTTGATAATTTTCCCCGAGGCAAGCGATTTTTTCAAAAACCTTTCTTTGTTCCTGACCGGTTCCCAGATACCTAATTATTTTTCCAATCTTTTCAAAGAGCCCCGACTGATAGTCGCCGGCGCTAGAGTTATTGACACCAATGACCGCGCCTACTCGCGCGTCTTTGCCCTAGACACTAAAAAAGACATTATCGGTTTTTACGACAAACGCCTTTTGACACCAGAGGGAGAATTTTTGTCATATCCAACAAAATTCATAGTCAATCTTCTGTCAAAAATTAAGGTTTCCGAATTTGGCGACATACGAGAACTGGGCGTAGGAAATAAAAAGGTCTCAACGGTTAACTTTCGCGGCCAATTCAGCGTCGCGCCGCTTGTCTGCTCGGAACTTTTATCGCCGGGCCTGACCAGACAAACAACAGAGGGGTCGGATGTAATTGTGGGGATGGCGAGCTACGGCATTTTCCACGGGAGCGCCACTCTTGCCCGACAAAGCCTTGCAAGTGCCCGGTTCCGCGCCGCAGAGAACCAAAAACCCCTGTTGGCAGCGTCAAATATGGGGCTTTCCTACGCCATAAATAGCGAGGGAAACGTGGGATTTATAACGCAAAATCAAGGAGCACAGATATTAACAGGTAGTATTGCGCTTAACTCCCAAAAATCGTGGTATAATAGAGTAGGCGATTTGCCAACAATTTTGGTATCTTTAGTATTGATAATAAGTTTTGGTTTATTAATCGCCTTTAGGAGAATAAAAGGAGGCTCCTAATGACAAATATATGCCGCAAAAACTTAAAATAATTCTCGGGGTTTTAATCCTAGCCGCCGCTTTTTTGGTCGTTCGGGTTGGTTCTTCGTTTTATAGAAGCGCAAAAACCGCCGCTCTGATTTCACAGATAGTAACCACGCCCGCACCGGAAGAAAACTTCTTAACCAAAGATAGCGATGGCGACGGTCTTTCTGACCGCGACGAAATAATCTACGGGACCGACCCGTATAATAAGGACTCTGACGGGGATGGCTACCTTGATGGCGAAGAGGTGGTTACTGGATATGACCCGCTTGATCCGAACTCTAATTCCAGGGCAGGTAATAAATCCACCGGCTCTTCAAACATAACACAGCGGGCTGCCAATTTAACCTTGGCTTCAATTATCGGAGACAATGGTCAAATTGATAAATCTCTAATAACAGACGATCGGTTGAACGGCATCGTCAATTCCACCCTTCAGCAGGCCGCCTTGTCGTTTTACATACTGCCAATCAGCGATTCAGATATTAAAGTAATAGATGACAACAGCCCGACGGCCGTTCAAAAATATCTTAATTCTTTGACTCCGATCATAGAACAAAATATAATTTCGCCCAACATAACTTTAAATAGCGCGGTAAGTCTAGGAACAAACGGCCTTTCTAAGGATTACCCGGAATCTTATACAAGGCTTTATAATTCCCTGAAAGCCCTGGAGGTTCCTTCCTCCTGGAAAGAAATCCATAAGAGCGGATTGACGCTTTTCTTGCAGCTTTCCGATGCTTTTAACGCTCTGACTGAAATAGACAAAGATCCTGTCAGGGCATCCTATGCAATAGTCCAAGTCCAAAATTCTTTTCTTCGGTTGCGAATCCTTTTTGACCAAGTCACTGCACTGGCCAAATCACAAAAAATAAATACTCAAGATACAATTTTAGAAACAATCAATTCTTTAAACGCGGTGTCGGGAAAATAACATATGACTTTGAGTAAAAAAATTGTTATTGTCCTGCTTGTCGTCATTCTCGCTGCTGTTTTCTTTTCAATTAAAACAGCCAGAGTTCACGCGGCTGATATCTGGTATGAAATATACCAATGGGTAGTTTTGCCTTTATTGAGGATGGTCGCCCAAAAATTAGATAACATAATTTTGAATAAACTAGGCGTTGCTACCTCCGGGGTACTGGGGAATAGCCCGCACTTCATTACCAATTGGCGCAATAATATATTATCGTCGCAAGCAAGAGGAAATGATTTATTCAGGTCAATACTGGCAGATGCAACTTTATGCCCTTATTTTAATAACGGTTTAAAGACCGCGTTCGGCGCTGAAAAATATGTAGGGACAATGGTGGGTACAATAGTCAAAAATGTTACTGGCCAGGTTACTTATCAAAACCAAACATATACACCGGGCCTGCCTTCTTTCCAAAACCTTGCCAACTGCACTCTGCCGTCAAATTTCAATATAAATACTTTCCAAAATGATTTCGCCAAGGGTGGTGGTTGGGACGTATGGAATCAGTTAATTCAGCCGCAAAATAACTTCTTCGGGGTTTACGCGATGGCTTTGAGTGAACAACAGAAACAAATTGCTCTGGAAAATCAAGCAAATACCAACCAAAATATTGCTAACCAAGGGTACCTACCAAACAAGGTCGGAACTAATACCGCTTCAGGCGGGCAGAAGGCAGGTTCAAGTAATTTTGACTATGGCGCTTGCATCGACACGTGCAGTAGCGCGTATAACACCTGCTTAAAACAACCTACTGGAGGCGAAGTCACGGCCGCAGAATGGTGTTCGGCTGCTATGAATACCTGCGACAGTAGTTGTTTAAAGCAACAGCAAACCGCAAGCCAACAGAGTACCACCAGTTCAACCGCCTCTGTCAATGGGTGCACCGAGACACTCCCTGGGACATCCCGTTGTATATCCGAAGGAAAAATAGTAACTCCCGGCAATATCTATAATCAGGTTAGCGGTGCAAGAATAAGCAAGCAGACGACTACGCTTCAGGATGCACAGTCCATTGGAGATATTATTCAGTGGCTAGTAAGTGATGTTGCCTCAAAATTAGCAGGTCAGATTGATAATATGTTAGGCGTGGACATATTTAGTAACGCCGTTAACAATGGCATGTACCAATCAACCGATTACGAAAACCAGTTGAATCAGGTTCAGGGTCAGATTAATCAAAGCGGACAGGCTGGGTCAAGTGCTACCTGCCGTCAACAGTGTTCCGACAGGTATAACAATTGCCTAAGACAACCTACTGCGGATGAAACTGCGGCTTCGGAAAATCAGGCCGCGTGTTCAGCTGAAATGACCGACTGTGACGCTACTTGCCCACCATAAATTTGAGGGGAATTTCAACTAAAAAATTAATTCCGTTTTTAGCCGTAGTCATACTGCTGGCGGTTTTGGTTTTTCCGCATCCGGCAAAAGCGACGGTTGCGGGTGATATCGCTGATTTTTTGGGCTTTAATTTTTCTAGCGGCACACTCGGGGCCATTGTAAATGGCATAACCACCCTCATACTCACTTTCGTAAAAACCGCTATTTCTTTTTTTGCGGACCTCTTTGACAAATTTATACGGTGGCAAACCGACAACGCTATTTATGGGGTTGTCGTTGTTGACCAAAGCTGGACGATTATCAGGAATTTCGTAAATATGTTCTTTATCTTGATTCTGATAATAATGGCCTTTGGAACGATTTTTGACATTCCGAACTACGGCTGGAAATCGGGCCAGCCACCGATGATTGTATCGTTTCTTATCTCCGCCCTGCTTGTCAATTTCAGCTTAACTATCGGCCAATATATTATTGCAGTCGCTAACGGTTTAAGTGGCGTTTTTTTGAAACAAATCGTCGATGTTTCCGGCACATTCGCTCAAGGATTCAACATAGTAGGTACTGCCACCAGCGGTTCAACGGATTTAATCAGCGGTGTTACGAAGATAATTATCACGGAAATTTTTGCGATTATATTCCTAAGTGTAGTAATGCTCGCATTCGCGGCGGCGGCTATTTTCTCGCTGGTCAGGATATTTGTGCTCTGGTTTCTTTTGATAATTTCTCCTATTGCCTGGCTCGGGTATTCTTTGCCCAATCTTAGGGGTCAAACCTGGAGCGAGTGGTGGAAGCAATTTTTCTGCTGGTGTTTTTTCTTGCCATATTATCTGTTTTTTGTGATGTTTGCGGTTATCTTCGTAAAAAACAGGGGTACGATACCTCCAATTCCCAGCGGTGGGGCTACCGCCGGTATGGCCGGAACTGACTTTTTATTCTATGCACTAAGCTTAATTTTCTTAATCGGAGGCCTAGTAATAGCGAGAAAAATGGCTTGCGCAAGCGGCACTGGTATAAAAACCGTTTTTGGCAAAATTGAAGGCGGGGTCAGAAAATACGCACCGGGAGCGAGTTATGTGCGGGCGATTGGGGCAGGCGCCAAGGAAGGGCTAAAAGCAAAAGGGGAACAAATACAAGAGAAGGGCATACCGGGAATAATTGGCGGGGCACAGGCCGAGCGTTTGCGTCAGGCAAAATGGACCGAAAGATTCGGTTTCGGAGCGGCAAGAGGAGAAGCGGAAAGAGTTAAATTGGCCGAAATTGAAAAAGAAAGCACCAAGCTCAAACAGGAACTGCAAGGAAAACCAGCCGAAGAACAAAAAGATTTCCTTCATGACGCGCAGAGCAGAAGAGGCGTTGCAGGCGAAGCGGCTTTGTTTGAATATGTCAAGCAGGGTTATTCCACTTTGGATGATTACAAAGAAGCAGTTAAAAAATATGGCGGTGAGAATAGCGCACTCATGCGTCAGTACCTAGAAAATATCAAACAGGCAAAACTTAGTGACCTATTCCAAAGTCCAGACCAAGAATTACGTATTGCGAGAGGCCAAGTTGAGGACACTCGTGATCTGATTAACCTTCGCCGCGAACTTTATAAGGATCTCGCCAAGAGAAACCAAATCAGTGACGTCCCAGTTTATAAAGAAGCTAAGCAACTTCTTTCATCGATACCTGCAGAGCTCAAATCGTTCCTGGATTCTATTAAGCCTGAATATATCGTCGGGACCAAAGAAGCTCGCCAAGACGCCATAAGGGATAGGACTCTTGGCGATCCCGATCTTGAAAGAAAATTGGTAGAGTTTATGAAGGATAAGAAAGAGATTAACGACGTGCAACTTAGGCAAGAGGCGTTGGCCATTGTGGGCGGAAAAAATACTATTGAAGGTCGAAATGTAATAAACGAAATTAACAAGTTCAACCCAGTAATAAACATTGAGGCCGATCTGCGAGAAGAAAGGGGCATCTCAGTTGATCAGCCTCTCTCTGCTGATAACAGGAAGAGAATCATTGGAGAAATCGCTGACAAAATTTCTGAGAAAGAATTCGCAGGCCTGCGGAAAATGTCGGGTAAATTCTGGGAAGATGAAAAAACCCAGCAGGCAGTACGTCAAACTTTTGATGGTGATGATATTGCTCAGTTGCTAGAGAACGCGCCTAAAGAGATGAAAAGGGCATTAAAAGATCTGCCGAGAGCCACCAAACCGTCAGAGGCTGGGGCGGCTCCGCAAAAAGAAGAACCAAGAATAATTATACCGTCGGGGGTAACAACCGGCCGAACAGAGGAAACCCAAAAAAGCCGTGAAGAAATACTAAGAGAGCTTGGTAAAATACCTTAAATAAAATGCCTCAAGACCTACAAAAATATTTTCAATTTAGCCCCTTCTTTGTTGATTCAGCATCAATGCCTGATTTAGATTGGGAGAGATTGCAAAACAAAATTGATCAATTGCCCCCAACATTGGCCAATTTACTAACCAGTAACAAAACATCTGAATTTATCGGAACTTTAGCCCAAAAATACATCCAGTTAAGTGTCCGAGGGTCGGATATTGCCAGAATTATCCGCGATGTAATTCTTAGCGATGTTTATATTGGCGATATGCCGGCGCAGATTTCGTCAAAACTCGGCGTTGAGCAAAACACAGCCGTTGAAACAGCGAGGGCCGTTGTCTCCCAGCTTTTTGCGCCGGTTATTGAAGAAATTAAAAAATTGCAATTGCAAAAATTCGGAAAATTACCCGGTTCAAGTACGTCCCAGCAGCCAAGCATTCCGAGACCCGTGCCCGGCGCCGAACTGCCAGAGACAGGAGGAAATATTATAGACCTCAGAAATCAAAAATAGTTTCTAGTTTTCAGTTTCTAGCTTCTAGGTATGCTTAAAATAATCAGAAAACTGGAAACTAAAAACTAACAACTAGAAACTAGAAGCTGACAACTAATTCATGCGGTTCCAGGTTCCACAATTTATAGAGACGGAGAGCAAAATTGTCGGGCCGTTTACGCTCAAGCAGTTTTTGTATTTGGCCGCGGGGGCGGTAATAATTTTTATTCTGCAATACGTTCTTAGTTTTACATATTTGATAATCGCCGGGATACCAGTCGCACTTTTGGCTGCCGCTCTGGCTTTTTATAAAGTTGACGGAGTCCCGTTCCCTCAATACCTGTTGATGGCCCTATCGTTTTTAACCGGAACCAAAAAATATGTCTTTAGTAAGGATGGGGAGCGAGGGTATTCGCCTGAACAAAAAATAGAGCAAAGGTAATGGCGGTGGTTAATTTCTAATTCCTAATATCTAATTTCTAATAAAATCCCAATGTCCAATATCTAAAAATTTGAAATTAGTCATTAGACATTCCTTAGAAATTAGGAATTAGACATTAGAAATTTGTGGGCGTTGATTATAAGTAATGCTCGGATAAAAAATGGCTGAAACAAAAAAAACAACCAGTGTGCAGTCCACGAAGGATTTTGTCCAAATCGCCGAGATCCGCGATACCGTTTTGGCGTTAAAAGACGGCTCGTTGAGATCGGTTATTGAAATTGGCTCAATAAATTTTGAGCTGAAATCCGCGGACGAGCAGGTTGCGATAATCCAGGGATTTCAAAGCTTCATTAACTCCCTTGATTTCCCGCTTCAGATAGTGGCGAACTCGCGCAAGCTGGATATTGACCCCTATTTAAAATCACTTGAAGGGCTGACTGAAAGTTTAAAAAACGAATTGCTGAAAATACAAGCCGCTGAATACTCCAGATTCATCAAGGGCCTTACCGAATTAACGAATATCATGGCCAAGAAATTTTTTATCGTTGTTCCTTTTTACGCGATAGAGGCGGCGTCTCCGACAAAAGCCGGTTTCTTCGGCGCGCTCAAAAGCGTGGTCAGTCCGTCCAAATTCGTAAAAACGTTGACCGAAGAACAACTGGAAAACTACAAAACACAGATAAGCCAAAGGATAGAAGTTATAACCGAAGGACTTAGCGGACTGGGGCTTCAAACGAAAACTCTGGCGGGAGACGAGCTCATGAATTTGTTTTATTCCTATTATAATCCAGGGGAACACTTGTGATTTCGCAACCCGCGAAATCACAAATTTCTAATTCCTAATATCTAATTTCTAATGGAATTTATTGAAAATTAGACATTATACATTTATTAGATATTAGAAATTAGACATTAGAAATTCTATAAGGATATGGCCATTTTAAAAAATCTGTTCAAAAAAACCGAACCTGATGCGCAGACACAACAAGCAAAAAAAACGCTGGATGATCTTTTAGCGCCTTCGGCAATCAGCGTTTCGTCAAACTATCTCCAGATAGGCAGCCAGTTTGCCCGCACGCTTTTTATCGTAACTTATCCGAGATATTTGAACACCAACTGGTTTTCGCCGGTCATAAATATGGACAGGCCGATGGATGTCTCCATCTTTGTCCATCCGCAAGATACCGGAAACATCCTGAAACAATTGAGAGACCGCCTCGGCAGATTAGAGGCTCAAGCAATGGAAGAACAGGCGGCAGGCAAGGTGAGGGATCCGATACTGGAAACGGCAATTAACGATATTGAAGCTCTGCGCGACAAGCTTCAACAGGGGACGGACAGATTTTTTGAACTGGGGCTTTACATCACGGTCTACGGCGGTTCAACAAAAGAGCTTGACGAAACGGAGAGCAAGATAAAAACAATTCTTGACGCCCAGCTCGTTTATTCCAAACAGGCGACTTTCAGGATGAAAGAGGGATTTTTCTCAACGATGCCCCTGAACGACGACCAGCTTGCCGTCCACACTTCTTTAAATACCGAGCCCATCTCTTCTGTCTTCCCGTTTGTTTCTTACGACCTTACGGCCGACAAGGGGATACTTTACGGAATAAATACTCACAATAATTCTTTGGTTTTGTTTGACAGATTTAATATGGAGAATGCCAACATGGTCGTTTTTGGAAAATCCGGCGGGGGAAAATCGACGAAGGGGTCTGAATGTGTTGTAATATGCGATAGTAGCGGCGTTAAATTAACACAAATAGGGCAACTTGTTGATAACCTTATTACAAAATTCGGAACAACGCGTATTGACGATGAATTAGAAGGTGTAATCCTGCCCGATATCAAGGTCTGGGCATTCGACAAAAATCTAAAAGGATCGTGGTCGCAGGTAACTGTGGCAGCAAGGAAGAAGGCGCCTACGGATTTTTACAGATTTACCACAAGATCCGGCCGCCAGATTACTACTACAGGAGACCACAATATGGTTACTATCCGAGAGGGAAGGGTTGTCGTCGAAAAAAGCTCTGAAATTAAAAAAGGGGGGTTCTTGCCCCTCCCAAGGCAGGTGGAAATGCCCAGTGTTTCGTTAAAACAACTAAATCTATTGGCGCTACTCAAAAACTCGGACCGTATTTATGTTTTAGGCGCTCAAGAGATAATCAAAAAGTATTACCGCGAATTAAAGGGCAAATTAATTGACCCGCAGTTCAACCAAAACCTGGAAAAATATCTCAACGGCCTGGCGATACCTATTAACTACTTCTCAAAAATTATTAACCGTCTAGGAATCAGTAGTTCTGACCAATCCATCCGATCGTTGCAAGTTACATCACAATTGAAGAAGCGGTCCTTACCAGCACAATTGCCTATTAGCGAGGCATTGATGAAGATTTTTGGATATATCGTCGCTGAAGGAAGTATGACTGACAATGTTGTGTGTATAACAAATTCTGATCCCGAAGTGGTGCGAGACATAAAAAATTCCTTGAAAACAAGTGGAATTAATTTCTCCGCTAATTACAAAGATATTCTCATGGCCGCCCGCGTTTTTATCGAGACAGCAAAGGCAATTGGACTTAACAAAAAATCTGGGTACAAACGAGTACCTCCATTCATATTCAACACCAGCAAAAAGGAGATTGCAGCATTTATTAAGGCTTATTTTGAGGGTGACGGAACAGTAGCCCACAATTGTGTATGCGCCGTATCAAAGTCAAAGAAATTAACTTCTGATCTCTGTTATCTTCTTTACTATTTCGGCATTATCGCCCGCATTGCGGAGACTAAAAAAAGGGCTGCCGGCTGGCCAAGAAAAAAATCTTATTGGAAGTTAATTATTTCGGGGCAGGATAATCTTAAAAAGTTTGCCGCGGAGATTAATTTTGTTTCAAACCGGAAGAAAGAACTTCTCTCTCAACTAATTAATCTAAAGGGAAATACAAACGTAGACATAATACCCGGCCTTGATAAAATTTTTGAGGAGATAGTTCACCTATTACCACTGCATTCCAGAAAATTTCAGAAATTGTCTCCTCTAAAGAGGGACATTTACAATCCATCGCCGGCACAATTAAGGACAATTATCGGTGAGGTTAGACAAATAATTGATGAGTTTAGAAACGAAGGTCCCCGCTTTGACCTTAAGCTTCCAAACTTAGGGTCAATTATAGAAAAGGGTGAACGGGACAAAAAATTAAACCGAAAATTATGGCAAAGACTGGGCGGTAGTTGGTTAACTATGAAAAAACGGGAGGTCGCGCCTCGGATGATTAATGTTTTGAAAGCAATAAAAACAATCAATGAAGGATTTCGTTACTCATTAAATGAAATTAAAAATGCGATTTATTTCGGATTCAGAGAATTGGGTTTATCCGTAAAGGGTTACAATCTTTCCCTGCAAAGCGCCTTAGTCGACCGGCCGCAGGGCAACACTTCTTATGAAATGTTGTGGGATGCCAGCCAATATATCTCGGAAAATTACCAAAAAGGGCTAGAAAATATTAACCGGCTTGAACAATTGCTTAACAAACTTGAGTTGCTGGCCCAAGCTGATCTTTTCTGGGACCCGATTGAAAAAATCCAAAAAATCCAAAATACCAAAGAAAAATATGTTTATGACCTTACTGTTGATAACGAGGTATTCCTTGCTGGTCAGGGCGGATTATTTATCCATAATTCCTATGCCGTCAAACTGGAAATTTTAAGGAGTTTGATGTTCGACACTCAGGTTTTTGTCATTGACCCGGAAAACGAATACAAATTCCTGTCGGATACTGTGGGCGGGACTTCAATCAAAATATCTATTTCTTCAGACCAGCACATTAATCCTTTTGACTTGCCCGCGCCTCTGCCCGATGAGAGTCCGGCAGATGTTTTGCGTTCCCATATTTTGAATTTGCTCGGCTTGTTCAAATTAATGCTTGGTGCTCTCACTCCCGAAGAAGAAGCAATTCTGGATGAAGCCGTAAATCAGACCTATGCTCTAAAAGATATAACCCCGGCCACGACCGACCTTAAAAGCGCCACGCCGCCCTTAATGAGCGACTTGCAGAGCATCTTGGAGGGAATGACGGGGACGGAATCGTTGGCCATCAGGATCAAGAAATATACCGAGGGAAGCTTCGCCGGTTTCTTGAACAACCCCACCAATGTCCAATTGGACAATCAGCTGATAACATTCAGCATTCGCGACATGGAAGAGGAGTTGAGGCCGATTGCGATGTATCTGGTTCTGAATTTTATCTGGACCCAGGTCAGGACCGAGCTTAAAAGACGCATATTGGCGGTTGATGAGGCATGGGTATTGATGAAATACGAAGCCGGGGCGGCGTTTTTGTTCAACATAGCCAAACGCGCCCGAAAATACTTTTTGGGCCTTACCACAATTTCGCAAGACATTCCCGATTTTATGACCTCGCCTTTCGGAAAACCAATTGTTACCAACTCGTCTCTTCAGTTGCTCCTAAAACAGTCAACGGCGTCAATTGAGCTGGTAAAGAGCACTTTTAATCTTACCGAAGCTGAAAAGTTCTTCCTTATGGAATCGCGCGTCGGGCACGGCCTGTTTTTTGCCGGCACAAATCATGTCGCCTTGAGAGTTGTCGCTTCTTACGCCGAAGACCAGATAATAACCTCCGACCCAAGGCAGATACTTGAAATAGAGCAAGCCAAGAAAGAATTGGCTCAAACTTCTGCTTGAGCTAATTCCTTAATTTCTAATTCCTAATAACTAATTTCTAATGGCGCTTACCGCAGAACAACAATATCAATACGCTCTTGAAGAAGACCGGGCACGCCAGCGCCTATGGGCAGAGGAGGATTTGGCTCGCCAGCAAGGAGAAACAAAAGCCAAAATGGGCTGGGGAATTTTTATCGTTGCTTTGATTTTGAGCTTAATAGCCGATGCGGCTGAAGTTTTTACCGGAGGAACTTTGGGCTGGTTTGTAGGATTTTTTGTTGATTTGATATTACTTGCTATGCTAGGATTGTCCACGGCAGGCAGAAAACAGTTCAAAAGATGGATATGGGGGCCGGTAGCGGAGAGCATTCCTATTCTTTCAACCATTCCCTTTATTCGCGTTGGGTTCTTAATTTGGGCATTTGCCTCTTCCCGTAGCAAGACACTCCAAGCGGTTTCTAAAGTGGCAACGGCCGGTCTTTCTAAAAAAGCAGTTTAATTTAGGGCTCTATGGCCAGAAAGGTAACAATTTTTCTAATATTTGTTTTCGCCGCCTTGGCTATGTTTTTGGCTGGTTATTTAATCAGTAAAAAGTCGCTGACCGGCAACCCAAATCAGCAGGCGCTAATCAATAATTCGCTGGTGGATCGTTTTGAAGAATCACCGGAAAAACGCGTTCCGCCGGTGGGGCTTTTCGCCCTTTCTCGGGACAGAGCCGATTTCTCCACGCTTTCGGCGGATGGAAAGGAAATTCTTTATTATAACTCCGACAGCGGAGAGATAAGATCGGTATCAACCAAAAATATGGCCGGCGGCTCAACGCTGATAGCAAAAATCCAGGCGGGCGCTCGCCAGATAAGCTGGGCGTCAAACAAAACTTTGGTTGCCGTTTATTCCGGCAACAGCATTTTTTACGATCTTAACTCCAACTCTTCCAAAAAACTGGATAGCAAAATAAAAAGCCCTGTTCTTTCAAAAGCAGGCGACAAACTTGCTTACAATTATTTTGATGCAGGAACGGGGGAGGGGAATATTAGTATAGCCGACCCGTTGGTGGAATCCTTTAAAGTTCTTATGCTTACCCGTTTTGAAAACTGGCAAATAGGCTGGGTAAGCAACAATGTTTTATCTCTTATCACGCGTCCCTCTCCGGAAAATCAGATATCCTCGCTCTTTACTTTGGATACCGAGACAAAATCTTTGCACAACATCCTTGATTCAAAAAACAACCTTGAGGTTGTTTGGTCGTCCAACGGCCAGAAAATAGTTTATTCATACAGCGCCGACACGGTTCAAGGAAGCAATCTCTACTTTATGGATTTGGCCAATCAGGAGGAAGTGGGGTTTAATACTGCCCTCAACGCTTCCAGGTGCGTATGGAGCATAGATAATGAGACGATCTACTGCGCAGGGAAAGATTCGTTCGTTACTATTGATACTTCCGCGGCCCAGCCAGCCGCCGAAGATATCCCAACTTTGCCGAAGGAGATTCTAAGCGCTGCCGCCACGGCTTCAAATTTGCTCCTTACCAGCTCCGAGGACTATCTAATCTTCAGAAACACGCAAAACGGAAAACTCTACGGCTTGAGCTTGAGTCGTTAATTACCCCGATTTTTTGCTCCGTGTCCCGCGCGATAAAATCCTGTTGTGATTTTATTCGTTTTTCTGGATAAAAAAATCGTACCCCTTACGTGCCTCGCTACGCTTGGCACTCCGTCCCAATTTTATTTATCAGCGAAAAACCTCATAAAATCCCAACGGATTTTTAGATCGCTGGGCCAATATCAAAAAATCGGGGTAATTAACTAGCTCAAACTCTCAAAAAATAGAAAAGCCCGCCACAGATGAAGCAAGTACGTTGCTTTTCTATAGCGGGGTTACTTTCGCCGCGCAGCAAAGGAAAGGATCAGGCCAAGACAAATGGAAAGGTACGCAGCACAGATCACTCTCCAGGCTGGTGGCAACGAGAATGTAAACGTGTGGGCCGGAATCCAGAAGAGGAAGAGAGAGACGATAACGATCTTCGCCCACCGCGTCGTTTCTGGTCTGCCGAGAACCTGCCAAGGCCATTGGAATCCGCGAGTGAGGATCGTATCTGCCCAGTAATGGGTGAACATCATAAAGAAGCCGTACCCACCAAGGAGGTTGATCCAGGCACTCATCCAGAAGGCTGGCTGGGTCTTTAGCCAAAGCCCGCTCATAGTAATGGCTTTTACGCCGCCGTCAACGAAGGGGAATACCGCCGAAATCCACAGGCCAAAGACCCCCCAGATGAGGAAGCGCAGAGCCAGTTTGCTAGGCAACCAGTTGGGGGTTGCAATCCGATTCTTCAGACACTCCCCAAAGGTCGCGAGAACGGCGAACTTAGCGAACCCCATTGCGTAGGGGTACTCCTTAGTGAGCGAGATGAATAGATTTGTCTCAAACACCAAGAAAGCAGAAACGGCTGCGAAATACAAGATTCCAAGGACATCTTTTGGCTTCATTCCTATCTCCTTTTTAGTGAACTCTCACACTATAATTATACCATAATCTACGCCAAAAAGCAAGGGTTTGGGGTACTATCCACGCACATATTGTGGAAAACCTAGGTTTTAAGCCCGATTTTGACTCTTGGCTTAGAGATTAGAGCGAGCCCCTATCTAAGAAATTTTCAGAGAGGACTTTGGTAACAATTTGCTCCTCACCAGCTCCGAGGATTATCTCATCTTCGTCAACTCCCAAAACGGAAAACTCTATGGGTTAAATCTAGGCCGGTAATCAATTCTGGCAATGTCTTGCCCTTTCTCATCTGATGGCTTGACGGATCAAGTCGCCAAAGGGTTTTTTGTTTGGCGTTGTCTAATTTTCCACAACGGCGAGAGAAGCAGGAGCAAGAAAATGCTACTAAAAGCGATCAGGGAATTCGGTTTAAATACTTTTAATAAAAATCCGCCAGCAATTTCTCCCAGAGCGATAGCAATCAAACTTACAACAGAACTTGCTGACAGAACAGTGGTCCTAATTTTATCAGAAATAAACTTATTAAAAAATGATTGGAAAACAGGAAACCAGCCATTAATCAGACCTTCAATGAGAAAGAAAACAATAAGAATAAGTCCTATGGGTCTTAACACTCCAAAAGCCATAAATAATAATGCCATAGGAAAAACTAAAATATTAGCAACGTATCGGAAACCCTTTTTGTCAAAAATTTTCGTCATTATCATAATCCCAGCCATTCCTACTAGCGCTGAAAGTGAACCAAGAATACCGAAGTAATAATCGGGGAAATTAAGAAATTTTTTAAAGAAAATCGGGAAAGAAATACCGTAAATAGAGGTGGCTATACCAAAAATAAAAGTGATAACTAAAAATGGCAAAGTTTCTTTTATGCTTTGTAAGAAATTTACAAATGATATTCTGGGGATGCCCTGGGTATAATTTTCAGCGACTTGCGACTTTTCACTGACAAAGACCAGGAAGACTAAAAATAGTAGTAAGTTTAAACAAGCGGCTGCAACCCAGATAAATCTTGTTTGGATTAACGCCAAGCCAAGAGCAATTAATCCTCCGGAAAAAAGACCAATGTTGCTCCAAATGGACATTCTTTTAAAGAGTGAATTTCTTTTTGTGTCATTCTGGCCACAATTTAGGGATTGAATCATCAACGATTCTTTGGCACCGCTTTGGAAAGTAAAAGCGATTCCGCTCAAAGCTGATATAACAAGAAGGGTTGAAAAGTTTTTCGTGAAAAGCCAAAAAATCGATAATGCGGCAGAAAAAAAGAAAGAGAGGAGAATCGATTTTTTTCTACCAAATTTATCAGCAAAAATGCCAGTTGGCACTTCAGAAACCAATATCGCTATCCTTTGTGCACCGAGCAACAAACCTATTTGAGCCGGCACAAAATTAATTGAAAGTAGATACACTATAAAAAGAGCGCCAAAAACAGCACCAAGAGATGAGCTTAAATAAGATGCTAAATAGAAAACCCAGGCTCGCCCCATGCTAAAAATATACAAGAATTCCCAATTAATTTCAAATTATTTAAATTAGCTCTTGTGATTAGAATGCTTAGAAGATTTAAATAAAAAAACGCCGCCCAAGATTGGACGGCTGCGGCTCTGCTTCCGCGCGGCTCTCCATTGATTTTACAGATCAACGGGGACAAAGAACTGGTTCCCCATGTTATTACGCCCTGGGAAAATTCTCGGGCAACCTTAGTTAAGAGGCAGTAATGTTGAGTGCTTAGTCGCGGCGATCTAGGATGCGAGTGGTGTTCCTTTCCTCACTCTGAACCTTTGCCTTGTAGGCCGCCTCGGCTTCGTCGACATTGGCAGGCCAGATGTGCCGGCCCTCGGCGATAACCCTCCGGGAACACACGGGACATCTGTACCACTGCGTCAGAATGTACCACCGACGATCTTTTTCGTCCCACTCGAACAGGGCTCGCCAAGTGGTACCGCCGTGCCTGTGGGGGCACAAAGTAAATACAAAAGTCAAGCTCAAGCGGTCAAAACCGCGAAAACCTAGGTTTTAAGCCCTATTTCGGTACTCAAAAACTAAAGTGAATCCCTATTTTAGAAATCCTTGATGAGGACTTTGGGATGTTAAGCGAAGCTCCCATTGCTTTTTGCATCTTGGGGGCTGGCCCTCACACCTATGTATAGGTGTGAGGGCTGGGCAGGTAATAAATCCATTGAAATTTACGAAGTTTTTCGCTGATAAATAAAATTGGGACGGAGTGAGGCCCCGAGCGTAGCGAGGGGCTGAACGGAAGGGGTACGATTTTTTTATCCAGAAAAACGAGAAAATTTCAATGAGATTTGTCTGACCAGAACGCCAGAGCAAAAAGCAATGGGGGCGGGCGCTATCCTTCTGGCAACGCCGGCTCTTTTTTTAGAGAAATAATCTCCCGCAAATCCTTTTTGGTAAATCCCCCCAATAGGAAGAGGGTCGGGAAATATGAGGCGGCGGCTATGGTGGCCCAAACAAAATTGCCGAGGAACGGCCGCATGACAACCAGCATGATAACAGTGGCAATGGCCGCTTTGAAAATCACGGTTTTGTCCGTCGCAGTTCCCGCTTCTTTTTTTATCAACCAGAACATCCAGAGCGTGATTAAAATCTCCGTTGCCACCGTAGTCCAAGCAGCGGCAAAATATGAATAGCGGGGTATTAAAATTAGGTTCGCCGCCACATTAAAAACCGCCCCTGCAAAATAAATCCACATGCCCTTCTTCTGAAGATTGAGAGCAATGATGGCATTGCCCCCCAGATTGCCGAAAAATATCATCAGGATTGCGATACTTAATATCCTTAACACCGGGCCGGCTTGAGCAAAACCGCTGCCGCCTACTATACTTATAATCCTATCGGATAAAACAAAAATATAAGCCGCAAGCGGCAGAGCAAACACAGATAACACGTTGAAGGCCTTGCGGAATGTTTTTACGAATTCCAGCCGGTTGCCGAATGCGTGTTTGGAAAGCAGCGGCATAACGAGGCCGATATAAATTGCCGGCAGGAATATGACCGCTTCTAGAATTTTGTAAGCGATTGAGTAAACCCCGACATCGTAGGCCGGTTTCATTAGCGAGAGCAAAATCGTATCCAGCTTGAAATAAATCAGGACGAAAACGAGAGAAGCGGCTATAGGCAGGGCGATTTTCAAAGTTTCCCCCCAGTATTTTAAATCAACGGAAATTCCGACCTTGGTCAAAGACCTTGAGAACAGGAGAGTCAAGAAAAAATGAATAATCTCCGAAAAGACCGCCGCTCCAACAAACATAAGTAAGCCGGCTTTCAGATAAACCAGGGCTGCGAGCAGCGCCAATTGGCTTGCCCTGGAAATAATATCGGCAAACGAAACAAGATAAAGGCGCAGGTGCTTCTGAAAGATCCCGGTCAGGACCTGCGTTAAAGAGGAAAATATAGAGAAAAGAGAGGCAATGAGGATGCCCAGTTTAACTAAGAAGGGGTAGGGAAGGGCAAAAACCAATAAGTCGGCCGCTATAAGGACCAGAACTGCCACTACAAAACGCAGGGTGAAAAGCTTGCTTGCAATTATCTTTTCCTCGCCGGAATCAACTTTGGATATTTCCCTGACCAAAATCGTATACAGCCCCAAGTCGGCGATAGTGGAGAAAATAAAAAGATAAGCGAAAATTAAATTATAGTATCCGTAACCAGCCGGCCCTAAAGAGCGCGTCAAAAAACCAATTACAACCAAACCAATCGCTCCAACAATAAAGCGGGAAATGGCGGCAATGCCCAGATTGTAGGAAATTTTTTGGAACAAAAGGTCAGAAAGATTAGAAGGCGGCTATCCGCCGCCTTAATCTAAATTTCAAAGGGGGTATCCTCTTTTTTTTATTTCAAAAACTGTTCCGGCTGCGGCTTTACGATTATTCTGCGTCTGGGTTCCTGTCCTACGCTCTCGGTTTGAACCTCCTTGTAAGATGCTAGTTCGGTGTGCACCAGCCTTCTTTCATAAGAGCTCATCGGCGAAAGGGCCTCGGCTCTCTGCGTCTGCATCACTCTCCGGGCCACATCCCTGGCAATACCGATCAAGTAGTCGGTTCTGGACTTGCGGTAATCGTTTACGTCAATGATAAAATGCAGGTCATTATCCTGATTGGCTAATTTGCGGCTTACTAACAGCCGGACGAGGCGTTCAAAGGCCTCCAAATTTTGCCCATTTTTCCCTATGAGCATACTGAGGTCTTTGTCGGACTCAATGGAAATAGTGGCAAGCTTGCTCTCGCCCGGTCTGTTTTCTGCAAATTTTACTTCGCCCTCAAAGCCAACCCTATTAAGAAGGTCTTGAACAATTTCAACTATTTTGTTGCGAATATTCTCTTCCATAATGTTTGCGGGTTGATATTACTCTCAAATTTCTAATTTCTAATATCTAATTTCTAATAAAGCCCAAATACCCAATGTCTAAAAATTTGAAATTAGTCATTAGGTATTCACCCTTGTTACACTTTCGCGTAGTGGGGTGATAATCGAAATTGATTTTGGATAAGTGTAACGGGGTTCATTAGAAATTAGAAATTAGGAATTAGGAATTTTGCCTGTACTTCCTATTGATGTACAACTGCTCAAATATGGAAAATATAGTCGCCACAATCCAGTAAAGAACCAGCCCGGTGGGTAAATTCCAAGCAATGATTATAACCATAACCGGGAAGAAATACAACATTTGGCGGCTTGCCTTCACGGCAGGAGGTTCAGGCTGGCCTTTGACAGCTGATGCCTGAAATGACACTGCCTGCTTTGACTGCACCCACTGCAATACGCCGGCTATAACGGCCATTACGGGAGAGTTTTTGGCAAGATTAATCAGACCAAAAGCCATCTCTTTTATGGCACCGGGATTATGGACGAAGGAGTAAAGGGATTGCAGGGTTTCCGGCTTAAACCCCGACCCTAGGGCTTTGTAAAGCGCCAACAGTACCGGAAGCTGGATTAACAGGGGGAGACAGCCACTGAAAGGATTGACTTTGTGTTCTTTATATAAAGCCATCGTCGCTTGCCCTAATGCCTGTTTGTCGTTCTTGTACTTTTCCTGGAGTTCTTTTATTTTTGGCTGCAGTTGGTTCATCTCTTTCTGCGAGACCAGCGACTTGATTGACAGGGGAACGAAAGCAAATCTTATCAGCACAGTCAGCAATATGACGGCCACGCCGAAATCCCCTCCGGGCATTATGTTGTAAATGAATACCAGGAGGTTAAACAGAGGACGAAAAAGGATTTGGTTATAAATTTCAACCATGTTATTTCTAGGCTAAATCCACGCCTCCTTTTGAAAGGGGGCTGCATCTTAAAATTCTCCACAGCCCTTTCAGCACGCCCTTCAAAATACCGTAACGGCTCACGGCTTCATAAGTATATTGGGAACAAGACGGATAAAAACGGCAACGCATCGCTCCTCCAAACAAAATAATGCCATGGTCGGGAGAAACGGTTTTTTGATATGCCCTAATTAATTTAAGAATGGTTTTTTTCATTTTACTTACTTGACCCCCACACCTAACGAGCATCTGCAAATCATTACGTTCTGCTTATTAAAACATTTGTCGTTCACAAGCCATGTTTATGTGAATGGGATTGTTAAAATAAGATTTGCGGCCTGCAGAACAAATGCTCGTTAGGTGTGGGGGTTGACAAAAATTGTGCCTATTGCGCTCGTCAGTTCGCTCTTGATTTCCCTAAAGGGTCTGCCTACGATACTTGGAGTAGCGACAAAAATCACATCGAAGGGTTGCTCTTCTAAGCCGGCTGCTTTGAAAATTTCAGCTACCATTCTCTGTAAACGATTACGGACAGCGCTGCTTCTTGAAACCTTGGTCGGCGTTAAAATCGCTAGGCGGCAATAACCAACCCTGTTTTCAGAAAATTTGATAAAGAAAAAACTGCCTTTTACAGTTTCTCCCTTTCTGAAAACATATTCAGAATCCTTCCTGGCTAAACGATGTTTTCTTGATAGCGCCATACGTATACAATTTCTAATTACTAATTCCTAATTTCTAATGAAATCTTAATGCCTAATTTAGAAATTAGATATTAGAAATTGGAAATTGCTAACCGTTTAAACGGTTAGTGTATATCGTCCTTTTCTGCGGCGGCGGGATAGTACTTTGCGACCATTCTTTGTTTTAGATCGTTTGAGAAAGCCGTGTTTTTTCTTCCTTTTCTGTTTTTTGGGATGATATAGCGTTGTTTTCATTTGTATGTTGAGATGGTTTCAAAACCCCATTTCTGCTGCAATCTCTGATTTTTGACTGCGGCTGTGTCAGATTTCGTAAAATGTCCTCATCGTAGCTACTGCTACGTTTCCGGGCATTTTATTCATCTTCCTTGTCTCGTTCAAAAATCAGGAATTTCGCTACGAAAAGGGTTTTGGAACCATTTCTTAATCTATCAGTTTTTCAGGGCAAAGTCAATTTAGAATAGGAGGGCCCGGCTATCAACTTTTTATAAACACCTTATCAACGAAATTCTATTTCTGAATCTTGTTCAGTTTCGTTATACTTCAAATATATGACCAACGAAGAGCTCTGGAAGGCAGTACTAACCGAGATGGAGCTGGCCCTTTCGCGGGCTAATTTTACTACCTGGTTTAAGGGTACGTCACTTTTGGCTAATAATAGCGGGGCTTTGATGGTCAGTGTTCCTAATGGGTTCGTTAAGGAGTGGTTGGAAAACAAGTTTGGAAAACAGATTTTTCAAATCATAAGGAATTTGAGCCCGGAAGTGCGGGAAATAAAATATATCGTCGGCAACCTGCGCCCCGGGATGCCTTTTCAAAAGAAAGACTTGGTTCAATTCGTACCGGAAAAAATCAGCGAAGAGTGCTCTGATGCCGACATTGACAAAACAACTAGCCTGAACAAGCGTTATTCCTTCGGTTCGTTCGTGGTTGGCCCAAGTAATGAACTGGCGTACGCCGCCAGCATTGCTATCACCAAAAATCTAGGCAAGGTTTATAATCCGCTTTTTATCTACGGTGGGGTAGGACTGGGAAAAACACACCTTCTTCAAGCAACCGGGAATCTCGTCGCAGCTGATTCGTCAAATAAAAAAGTGCTCTATATTCCGTGCGAGAGATTAACAACAGATATCATTGAGTCGCTTAAAAATAGAACGATTGAAGATTTGAAACAACGTTATCTAAAATTGGACCTTCTGATAATTGACGACATTCAGTCTATCGCCGGCAAAAAAGGGACGCAGGATATATTTTTTGCAACATTCAACGAGCTTTACGGCAAAAACAAACAGATAATACTCTCTTCCGACAGGCCGCCAAGCGCAATACCGGCACTGGAGGAACGTCTACGCTCCAGGTTCGAGGGCGGGATGATCGCCGATATAATGCCGCCTGATTACGAAACAAGGCTTGCAATCTTAAAACTGAAGAGTAAAGAAAAGAATTTTGAAATTGACAATAATTCTCTGGCTTATATAGCATCCAATATCCAAAAGAATATCCGCGAACTGGAGGGCGCTTTGAATCGTATAATAGCCTTTAGCCAAGTGTATGATAAAACTCCCGATTTTAAGGAAGTAAAAAAGCTTCTGGCCGCTTATCTTAATACTCCATATCGTAAGACGACGCATCAACTGATACTCAAATCGGTCGCCGACTTTTATGGGGTATCCTTAAACGACCTTGTAAAAAGAAGTCGGAAGAAAGAAATAGTAAAACCGAGACAAATAGCGATGTTTTTATTGCGGGAAGAAACAAAATCATCATTCCCTGAAATAGGTTCCAAGCTCGGAGGGAGAGACCATTCCACTGTAATTCACGCCTATGAGAAAATTAAAAAAGAAGAAGAAGGAGACGAATCAATCAAACAAGAGTTGGTTTTAATCAAAGAGAGGATTTACCAAACGTTTGAAAGTTAGCACGTGAGAAAGTTGACCCCAAACGAGACCACGAGGGCCCGCAGCGCGCCTCTGTCTCGTACGGGGTTGATAATCTTGTTTATATATTTGTGGAATTAGCCGTAATAACCGGCTTACAAAAAGTAGACAGTATTGTTTAAACGACTAATCAAATATTTTATAAGATTTTTATCCAGCAAATATCGCAAGTTTATAAACAGTTTAATAAATAGCTTTTAACAAAGGTAATCTGGTAAATTTGAGCAATTTAATCTTATACACATTACTTATTACTATTATTAATTAACTTTAATATGAAGATAATAATAAATCATAATAAGTTGCTGACAGCTCTGCGGGTTGTGGAAAGAATCGTTTCAAGAAATGTATCGTTGCCAATTTTAAGTGCAATACTTCTTAGAATTGAAAATGGACGTTTAAAACTGTCGGCAACAAATTTGGAGATTGGTGTTAACTACTGGGTTGGCGCGAAAATAGACGAGGATGGAGAGATTGCCGTTCCGGCCCGTGTTTTTTCAGATTTCATCAGTAATATCACCGATGAAAAAGTGATTATCACAACGAATAAAAATATAATTTCAATTAACTCAGAACACTACAAGACCCAAATCTTAGGCATGGAGTCAAAAGATTTTCCGATAATCCCGAAAGTTAAAAAGGAAACATCGTTTAAGATTGACAGTCAGGCGTTGAAAACATCGTTAATCAGCGTTTCGGATTCTATATCTCTTTCGGAAACCAGGCCAGAGTTGAGCGGAGTATATGTTAATATTTTAGGCGACAGAGCTGAGTTTGCGGCAACCGATAGTTTTCGTTTATCCGAAAAAATCACCGTTCTAAAAGAAGGGGTAAATAAAGCAGTTATTATTCCCCGCAATGCCGTAATTGAAATTATAAGGATGCTGGAAAACACCGAAGAAGAAATTAGTGTGGCTATTTCCGAAAACCAGATATTTCTTTATAACGACGACTTTGAATTTGTTTCGCGCCTTATTGACGGCCGTTATCCCGACTACAAAAAAGTAATTCCGGAAAAATTCATCTCTCTAGTCAAAGTTAATAAGGGAGAATTTGAAAGAAACGTCCGGCTGGCCAGTATTTTCTCGTCAAATATATCCGATGTCAGGATAAAGACCGTAAGGGATTCAATGGAGGTCTCGGCTAAAAATAGCGACTGTGGCGACATTACATCGCACCTGGCCTGTGAATTAAAAAACAAACCATTTGAGGTATCGGTTAATTACCATTATCTTCTGGATGGGCTCAAGGTGATACCCACAGAGAATATAATTGTGGAATTTACCGGCGAGGGCAGTCCGCTGGTGCTTCGGGGCGACAATCTTAAAGATCAAACTTACGTTATAATGCCCCTAAGAAGCTAGATTATTCGGTAAGAGAAAAACAATTAAGAGTGGCAATTAACAAACCCGATGCTCGTATCGGGCTTGTTTGCGGATAAATAATTTACATGGCCAACTCCAATAACAATTATTGCAGTGCGCTGCTTTGTCCGGTTCTAATAAGCCCCCACACTCAGTGGGGGCTTGATGCGTATTATCAGAAATACAACTATTACCGTGTAAGTGTGGGGGCAAGCCATCTCTGGACCGCTCCTTCCCAGTTCTTAAATTGATAATCGTCGTTCGGATTTGAAGGCGGAGGGCCGGCAGGGTCATTTTTGTCCGCATAATAGAGAATTGAATGTATGCCATCGGGGCCGTTATAATTGCCGTTTAGCATTATTTTATCGGTCGTTATGGGGTCGGGTTCAATAAATTGTTCAGGAACAGTGCCCTCCAGCGCGCGGGACATAAAATTATTCCACATAGGACCGGCGGCAGACAAGCCGGCGCCCTGTCTGGTCATGGACCCGTTATTATTATTTCCCGTCCAAACTCCGACAACCAGCGAAGGAGTATATCCTACCAGCCAACCATCGCGGTTTTCCTGGGTAGTTCCGGTTTTGGCCGCAACTTGCCGGTCTGGGAAGTAAAGCGGGCTGTTGTAGCCGAATATCGGCCCGCGCGTATTATTGTCCGACAAAACATCGGAAACGAGTCTGGCTATCTGCGGCTCAAGCACTCTTTCCTCATCGTGTTTGTATTCTTCAAGGATCGTGCCGTCGCCAGTAGAAACTTTTTGGATGAAAGTCTGCGGCACTTTTATGCCGTCATTGGCGAATACTCCGTAAGCCGCAACCATATCAACAAGACGAACTTCTCCTCCGCCGAGTACCAAGGACAGACCGTATCTAGAGCGGTCATTAAGCGTTGTAATCCCCATTTTGTGAGCGAGGTCAATGGTATCATCAATCCCAGCCAGATAAAGCACCTGAACCGAGGGCACATTAAGAGATTGTCCAAGCGCCTGACGCATAGTAACTGGTCCCCTAAAAAGTCCGTCGTAGTCCTGCGGGTTATAACAATCCTGACCGTTCGGATCTTTTACTTGCGTTGCAGACGAATTACAATTGGGATTAAATTCCGTGGGCAAATCAAAAAGTATCGTTGAGTCGGTAAAGCCCTTAATGAAAGCTTCGGAATAGGCAAATGGTTTGAACGATGAACCTGGCTGGCGAAATCCAAGAGCAACGTTAAAATTACCTTCAAACTTGCAGCTGTTGTTTCCGGTGCTCCCGGGCGTGCAACCCGCGGGCTCGGGCTTCCCGAAATAATTCTTTGAACCCACCATAGCCAGTATTTGTCCCGTTTTGGGGTCTTCCGCGACCAGGGCGGCGTTACTAGCCTTGTATTTTTCGGTGTTGATGGCTGCATATTTGCTTACCGATGCCGAGGCTATATCCTGCAATTTTGTATCTAGGGTAGTTATTACTTTAAGTCCGCCGTTTTCCACCATATCCTCTCCGTACCTCTCCACTAAATACTCTTTGACCATGACGACAAAGTGAGGAGCGAACATATCGCTGGGCTGATTGAATTGGAATTTTTCCTTTTTGGCCGAATCATAATCCGCTTGGCTGATATAGTTTAAGCTCTTCATTCTTTCCAATATTGAATCTTTTCTCGCCAGCAGCTCGGAATAATGATTTCCGTAGGGCGAATAATAACTGGGCGCTTTTGGCAAAGAGGCCAAAAGAGCAGCTTCGGCCAGATCGATGTCTTTTGCCGGTTTTCCGAAGTAGGTTTGGGCCGCAGCTTCTATGCCGTAGGCGTTTGAACCGTAAGGAATCTGATTGAGGTACATCCAAAATATCTGGTCTTTGGTGAATTTGCGTTCAACCTGAACGGACAAAACTGCCTCTTTTATTTTTCTGGCAACGGTCTTTTCGTTGCCCAAAAGGGATATTTTTACCAACTGTTGAGTGATAGTAGAGCCGCCCTGCGAGGCGCTAAGATGCGCAATATCTTTGTAGAAAGCGCGGAGTATTCCTTTGAAATCTATGCCTTTGTGATTGTAGAAATCACTATCTTCCGCGGCCAGCGTCGCCTTTTTTATGGTGTCGGGAATTTGCTCCCATGGGACGATAGTCCTTTTTTCTTCACCATGGATGTCGTACAGCAAGGCGGTGCCGGTGCGGTCGTAAATTTTGGTTGATTCGTTGACGCGGCGGGAGGCGATGGCCGAGGGGTCGGGAATTTGCCCGGCATAATAGATAAAAAGAATAACCAAAAAAACCAAGCCGATTACGGCCAGGGCCAGGATGGTAAGAAAAAAAGCTTTGATGGCGCTTGATTTGCGCCGGCGAACGGCGGGGGACATTAAATGGTATCTTGCCATAAAAAAGGGCCTTTTGCAAGTTACCTGATTTTCTCTCAGCATCTGTCGCAGGCAAATAATATATCAATTTTCTCATTTCCCTAGATAAAAAATCGTACCCCTTACGTTCAACCCCTCGCTTCGCTCGAGGCCTCACTCCGTTCCAATTTTTGTATCACGGGAAATATCAAAAATTGATATTTATTTGCACTGCGCCATCTGAATGACGAAAATCAGGCAACTTACTCAGGCATACCGAAGAAAGTATCAAGAATAGAAAAAGTGAGAGCCCCAAGCAAAAGCAAGGGGCTCACAGAGCTGGGATCACCGGGGGCGCGTTCCGTTCAGCGGACCGGCTTGGCCTCATACTTGTAGACCACGCCACCCCACGCGAAGACGCCACGCAGAACTCCCTCCCGATCGGACTCCACAGACTGCACGTCTGCTCTCCGGGGGGCAAGGCCGTGCTTGTGGGCAAGCCGCGCCATGATGAGCCCGGCGACGCTCTCGACTTGTCCGCTCAGAAGGCCACGTGCCTCGGCCTTGATCAGGCGAGCAACTTCGGAAACGAGTTGCCGGAACTCTGGTGAAGTATTGGAACAACCGGTTTCGGGGTCGACCGTCCAGTCGACCTCGATCGGTGGCTTGTTCATCGTGTTTACCTCCTCAATGGGCTATATTCTCTACCGCACTTACGGCAGAGATTATCGGTTTTTCAGTCCCGATAATGTATTAAGTATAGCATAATTATCTAGGCATTGTCAAGCGTGGACGGGAAAATGAGCGCGAGTTATTATTAGGTTGATTAAATGAAAATTATTACTGACGAGAATAAAGTGAGAGAGTTTTTGGAATCAAGATATATTGAGGCGATTTTTCCGTCCAAGGAGAAAGTGGCAGAAATGCTGGGATCGGGGAAGCGATTGGTTTTTTATTTGGGCATAGACCCGACCGGGCCGGATATACACCTGGGACATACAACCAATCTTTTCGTTTTGAAAAAACTTTTTCAGCTGGGGCATAAGATTATTCTGCTAATCGGAGATTTTACAGCGACCGTAGGAGACCCTACGGACAAAGAAGCTGCGCGCAAGCCGTTGACCGACGAAGAGATTAAAGAGAACATGAAGACCTATTTGGGCCAAATATACAAAATTTTACCCAAGGGATCTTTCGAGGCAAAATACAACGGCGAATGGTATAAAAAGATGTCCGTAGAAGAATGGCTCCGAATATCCTCGCTCTTTACGCAGCAGCAGATGGTCAGCCGAGACATGTTCCAAGAGAGAATAAAAAAAGATAAGCCAATTAGCTTGCAAGAATTTGTATACCCTGTATTACAGGGCTATGATTCGGTAGCAATGGATGTTGATGGCGAGGTTGGCGGCAATGACCAAACCTTCAACATGCTTGTGGGGCGCGACTTGCTTCGTAAGCTGAAGGGTAAAGAAAAAATAGTGATTACTACCAAGCTTCTGGAAAATCCGGCGACTGGTAAAAAAATAATGAATAAGAGCGAAAGCCAGTATATTTCCCTAAACGACCCAGCGCCGGAAATGTTCGGCAAAATAATGGCAATGCCCGATTCCGCGATTGTGCCACTTCTTGCTTTTGCGACGGAACTGCCGGACTCTGAAGTAGACGAAGCCAAAAGAAGGTTGGACGGCGGTGAGAATCCGAAAAATCTGAAAGAAGAGCTGGCTTATGAGTTGGTACGGATGTATCACGGAGAGAAAGAGGCAGAAAAGGCCAAAGAAGAGTTTCGGAGGGTTTTTTCGGAAGGGCAGTTGCCGGAAGAGATAAAAGAAGTTCCCAACGGCGAAACAATCCTTCAGACTATGATAATGGCTGGAATTGCCCCGTCAAAATCGGAAGCAAGGAGATTAATAGACCAAGGAGCCGTGAAAATCAACGATCGAGTGGTTAGCCAGGGAGACCAGAAAGTGGAATCGGGCGATATTATTAAAATTGGACCGAGAAGGTTTCTGAAAATCAAATAAAAAACTGACCCGTGTACACGGGTCAGTTTTTTATTTACATTCCTTGCTCTTCTTCTACCGCAGGCTTTTCTTCTTCGTCTTCATCCTCTTCTACGGCCAACGGATCCGAAAGAACTCCTTCTTTTTCTTCTTCTTCCAGCTCCCCTTCCTCTAAAAGAGAAAGTTTATAGTCCTGGTTTAACATAATAACCTAGACCAACTTTGCTTATGCCCTCCCGGATTACCGTGGTTATCCGAGAGAAAACACAAGCAAAATCTGGTTAATTAAAGTTAATCAATATATTACAGTATTTGCACAGCAAATTGCAATAGCCAAGGCATCAGCCACATCGTCCGGCTTGGGCTCCGTCTTTAAACCCAAAATTAGCTTGACCATCTTTTGGACCTGGCTTTTCTCTGCGCGGCCGTAGCCGGAAACCGCCTGTTTTACCTGCAATGGGGTAAACTCGGAAATCTCAACGCCATTCTTAACGGCGGCTAGCATTAGCACCCCCCTTATTTCACTTACCTTTACTACCGTTTTAGCATTTTTAAAAAAGAACAGATTCTCAAGGGCCACTTTATCAGGCTTGAATTTTTTTATCAGTTGTTCAAAAAAATCGCAGACGGTCTTAACGCGTTCACTGTTTTTAATATTTACCCCGGTTCTCAAATCGCCAAAATCCACCGCCTTAAATTTTTTACCGTCGGTGTCAATAATACCGTAGCCTATTAGAGAAGTTCCGGGGTCAATGCCTAAAATCCGCAACGATAACAGCGTTTAGCGTTTAGCGTTTAGGTAATTTAACTAACCACTAATCGCTAACCGCTAATTGCTAACCGCTAATCGCTTCTCAAGTTTGAGTGGACGTTTTCAATATCGTCATTGACGGCAAGTTCTTCCAGAAGCTGATTAAATTTTTGGCGCATCGCAGGGTCGCTGTTTTCCAGTGGGTTTTTTGGCGTCCAACTTGCATCAAACATCCAGTTCAGCGAATTTTCAGGAACCATTTTAAACCCGTTTTTTGCCAGAATATTTTTAATCTCGGCTATTGTGCGGTTTTTGTTGTCGGTAATCGCTTCAATAACCACCGCCACGGAGCCGGGCCCCATCGCCTGAATCGTAATCTCGTTCAGGGAAGCGGCATCTTTCTCGGCGGCCCTTTTGATCGCGCGCTCAATGTTTTCCTTCGGCATATTGGCCGCCCGCGCCTCTTCTATGGCCGACTGGAGTTTGAAATTAGCCGAAGAGTCAGTCCCGCCTCTCGTCGCAATCGTTATTTTGTTTGCAAGCTTGCTAAAAACCTGACCCTTCCTCTGGTCACTAATGCCTTTTCGATGTTTAATTTGCGACCAACGACTATGGCCACTCATATTTAGTTTTATACCATAACCGCGCAAAACAAAACAATCGATTTTTAATCACATTGTTTATAGTTAGCACGGTATTTATTGAGAAGAATTAGCAATCAGTTGGTTTACAACTGCAAGCGTCAGCCAAGTAATTTCATTACTTCTCGAGTACTATTTGCAAATTCTGGCTAAAATCGTTCCCGTTCTGACCGCAGTTTATTTCTAATTTACCATAGCCGATTGTCGCATCAGGATTATTCGGGTCGAGCGTGGTAGTAGATCCAATTCTCCATTCCCAGTTTATTATTCCATCATCACCTGCTGTTTTTGGATTTGCTAGGTCCTGAGCTTTTGAAACAGAATCATTAGGAAGGATATATTTAAGTAAACAAGATGAAGCTGGAGGAACTTTGATTTGAAAATTTTCAGTTTTACCTCTTTCAATTGGAGAAGTAAAAAGCAGAACCTCAATGTTATTCTGCGAAACAATTTGAGTCGTGGTTGGTATAGGGGTTGGTGTCTCGGAAGGAGTAGGGGACGGTGATGGGCTAATAGGGATTGGCGTAGGAGTTGGAGTTTTAATGGGAGTTGGCGTTCTGGTGGGAATTGGCATAGGGGCGGGAGTGCGACTTGGAGTGTGGCTGGGCGTTAGTGTCGGGGTTAGGGTCTGGGTAGGAGCGGGTGTCTTTGAGCTGTTTTGAGGCGATGGAGATGGTTGCTTGGAGGTTTTGAGCGGGGTTGGAGTCGTCGAAATTACGGCGCTTGTATTTTCTTCCTTCAGGGCCTCTATAATCTGGGCAGGATCTTCTTTGGGGGATTTGCCGGTTTCAATTAAAAACAACATCCCGAGGGTCGCCGCGAAGGTAATGGCCGCAATCAATAATTTCATTTTACAATCCCGTACAACCCTCCAAAATTGTACGAGGTTAAATCAGCGACTCTTGGCCGCTCTTATTTCGGGTTAATCCCAAATGTTTGACTGCCAGATCGGTCAGCATCCGGCCGCGGGATGTGCGGGCCAAGAAGCCGATTTGCATAAGATACGGCTCGTAGACGTCTTCTATGGTTTCTTCTTCTTCGGCGATGGCGGCGGCGATTGATTTGAGCCCTGCTGGTCCGCCGTTGAAATTTTTGGAAATCACATCAAGTATTTTACGGTCAGTCGCATCCAGTCCTAGTTCGTCTATACCAAGAAGCGACAAGGCCTCGGTTGCGAGTGTCTCGGTAAGAAGGGGAGAGTTCTTAACTTGGGCGTAATCCCTGGTGCGCTTAAGTAAACGGTTAGCGATTCTTGGAGTAAAACGCGACGAAGCGGCAATTTTGGCCAGAGCTTTATCGTCCGTTTCGACTTTTAACAGTCGGGCGGAACGCTGCAGGATTTTCTCAATCTCTTTTTGGTTGTAGAAATCAAGCTTATAATGAGCGCCGAAACGCGAACGGAACGGATTGGAGAGCAATGAAATTCTGGTGGTGGCGGCGATTAAAGTGAAGCGGGGGAGTTTGACCTGCAAAGTTTTAGCGGAGGTGCCCTTGCCGATTATGATGTCAAGGCAGTAATTTTCCATTGCCGGATAAAGTGTCTCCTCCACTGTTTTGTTAAGCCGGTGGACCTCGTCAATGAACAAAAAATCGCCGTCCGACATGCCCGTTAAGATAGAACCAATATCCCCCGCTTTCTCCATCGCCGCGCCGGAAGTTATCCTTATACCTGCCCCGCTTTCTTTGGCGATAAGATAAGCCAGAGTGGTCTTGCCAAGCCCCGACGGGCCGTGAATCAAAATATGCTCCAGCGGCTCCTGTCGTTTTTTTGCGGCGCCGATGAGTATAGCCAGGTTTTCCTTTACGTTCTCCTGACCTATAAAATCATTAAAAGTAGTCGGCCTTAAAGCAAGGTCTAGGACCTGATCGTCCGGTTCCTGTAATAAAACGCTTTTTTTCTTTACTTCGTTAGGCGTGGGCATAGTCAAAAATGGACTTGACAAGTATAGTTTTTATGTATAGAATGTAAGCATACCCCTTGATAGGGATTTTATTTAAAACCTCTATAACCTGTAGGCAATTGAGGCATTTCGTTAAAACTTAGTGGCTCAATCGGAGTATTTTCGCAGATGGGTAACTTGGTTCCGACTGGGTTATGCCTCGGTATTACTCTGCCCCGGGCCTTTAAGGTCTGGGCTATTGCCTACAGATTATAGGGGTTTTAAATTTGAAGCTACTCTCCGATGACCCTTAGTACTTCTTCAAGTGAAGTCGTGCCGTCCGCGACTCTTAAAAGGCCGTCCTGCAGAAGGGTTATCATTCCCTTTTTTATCGCCAAATCCTGTACCTCCGAAATTGGGGGTGATTTTAATATTAACTTCTCCATCTCGGCATCAATTTCAAAAAGCTCATACACGCCGATTCGCCCGCTGTAACCGGTGGAATTGCATTCTTTGCACTTTTGCGGGTAATAAATTTCCAGCGACTCGTTCAACTCGGGAAGCTTAACGGTTTTGATTAGGCCTGTCAGGTATTTTTTGAGCATCGCCAGATCTTCGCTCTTAATCTTTTGTTTTTTCTTGCAGCTCTTGCAAAGGCGTCTGACCAGTCGTTGGGCCATGGCCGCATTGACAGCAGGGGCGATGGTAACTGGTCGTACGCCCAAATCAATCAGACGAGGGATTGTGCCGGCGGCATTGTTGGTATGAAGCGTTGAAAGGACCAAATGTCCCGTAAGAGCGGCCTGCATGGCGATTTCCGCCGTTTCAACGTCGCGGATCTCGCCGACAAGGATGACGTCAGGGTCTTGGCGCACTATGGAGCGCAAACCGCCGGCGAAAGTATAGCCCGCGTGAGGGTCAACCTGTGTTTGGGATATTCCCTCTATATGATATTCAACCGGGTCTTCAATCGTTATTATTTTAACGTCCGGGCTGTTGACGTACTTTATGAAGGCGTAAAGAGTTGTTGTCTTACCGGAACCGGTAGGGCCTGTGGTCAGAATTGCACCAGTGGTTTTGCTTAGCAATTTTTTAATGGCAACCAGCATGTCGTCGCGCATACCAAGGTCTTCCAGCTTTTGTTTGATAGTGGCGGGATCCAAAATGCGCATTACTATGTTTTCGCCGTAAGCACCTGGCAAAATGGATACGCGTACTTCAATGTCCCCACCCTCTTGTTTTATTGTGAAACGGCCGTCCTGCGGCGAATCGTGAACATTGATCTTTAGTCCCGACAGCAACTTGATCCTGGAAAGAAGGCCTGGATAACCTGCAGGCGAGAAATTAACGACATCATTAAGCATGCCATCCAGCCTGTACCGGAGGCGAATTGATTTTTCTTCCGGTTCAAAGTGTATGTCTGACGCCTTGATCTTAAGCGCTCCGGCAATGAGGATGTTCAAAACTTTGGTTATGGGAAGCGACGTAAGGCGGTCTTTCAAGTCGGAAACGTCTTTAATTTGTTTGCTCAAGTCGGATAATTCCGCCCCCTCAATAGTAACTGACCCCAGGGTCGTTTCGGCATACTCTTTCTTTAATTGATACCTCTGCCAGCCCGCCTGGAGGCCCAATTCTGAAACTACAACTAAACTGAAAGTGTAATTTCCTTCCTTTAATTTATTTAACACTAGTTGGGTCTGTGGATTCTGGGGGTCTAAAACGGCGACGCGGAGGTTTCGGCCGTTTTTGGAGATAACGACCAACCTCCCTTCCCGCGCGTCTTTTTCGTCAACCAACAAAACGGCGTTGGCGTCAACCGGGAACGCTTTCAAGTTTACATAGGGCAAGTCCGACTTCTTAGCTAAGGCTTTCGCGTCATCTTCTGTTTTCTGTATCTGAATAGCTGATAACTTTTTTTCAAGTTCTTGTTCCAGGGTCTCGGTTTTTGCGGTTATTTGGGCCATGTTTATGCGGATGGCTACCCTTATCTTATCACTTTTTAGTTTTTTTGTTCTCAACACCCCACACTTACCGAGGATTTGCAAATTGATAGTTCCGCGTATTACATGCAGGTTTTCACAAGAAACGTAATTTGTGGCAGATTGCGTATAATACATTTGCAGGGCAGAACTCTATCCTCGGTAAGTGTGGGGTCAACACCTGCCCAAAGTCATACAAGGAAGCCGGCTTTAGAAGACCAAGCTTCGGTTTAGCAGTAATGTCCAAAGGGGTCAATCGCCCAAAGTGGGGATAAGTTGTTGATAGCTTTTTGCTGCGAAGATACGGGTAACGGACAGGCCAACTTCTAACGGGGTTGACCCCGTCAAATAACCGCAACGCGGTTAGCGCACAGCGCTATTTGACAGGGTTGACAGCGAGGGGCGGAAGGAATAGAATGAAGTTTAAGGTTGATATTGGCTGATGATGTCCGCGAGAAGGCGGACTTTATTTATAGCCACTAGTTTCTAGTTGCTAGTTTCTAGTTTAATTTAACCTAGAACCTAGAACCTAGAACCTATAACCTAATTTGTTAGACGTAAAACAGTTCGTTTCGGCCATTAAGCAAATTGCCGAAGAAAAAGGAGTGCCCGAGGATAAGGTCGTAGAAACCATAGAAGCGGCCATAGCCGCGGCTTACAAGAAGGACTACGGGGAAAAGGGCCAAGTTATCAGGGCAAAATTAAATCAGGAAACGGGTGATATAATAATTACCCAGATTAAGTTTGTGGTTGAGGGGATGGACGAGGATGGGAACATCATCGGCGAATTGCCCAACCGGCCGGGCGCCGAGCCGGAGTTTGCTGAACGCGAAGTTGCAGAAAATAAACATGCCGTTGTTTCGGAAGGAGAGTTCGCGGAAGCAGGCTCGGAAGAAGCTAAATTTAAATTTAATCCGGAAAAATATATTACCCTGGAAGAAGCCAAGAAGATAGATAAGAAACTGAATATCGGCGACGAACTGGTGACCAAGCTTGAATCCAAAACCGATTTCGGCAGAATCGCCGCCCAGACGGCGAAGCAGGTTATTATTCAGCGGCTGCGCGAAGTTGAGCGGGAAGCGGTTTTTGCCGAATTTAAAAACAAGGAAGGAGAGGTGGTCTCCGGCATCGTGCAGAGAGCCGAGGGCCATTTAGTTTTTGTTGACCTGGGCCGGACTAACGGCTTGCTTGTCCCTGCCGAGCAGCTCTTTAATGAAACCTACAGGATGGGCCAACGTCTAAGGTTCTTGATATTGCGGGTAGAGGAGACCAACAAAGGCCCAGTTGTTTTGTTATCCCGTTCACATCCGAAGCTCGTTCTCAAATTGTTTCAATTTGAAGTTCCTGAGATAGACGCTGGCAGCGTTGAAGTTAAAGCTGTTGCCCGGGAAGCCGGCTCAAGGTCAAAAGTGGCCGTTGCCTCAAACGAAGAAGGAGTTGATCCGATAGGTTCACTTGTCGGGCAAAAGGGCGTGAGAGTACAGACGGTCATAAATGAATTGGGCGGAGAAAAAATTGACATTATTGAATGGGACGAAAATCCGGAAAAGTTTGTAGCCAACGCCCTGTCTCCCGCGAAAGTCATCGATGTTAAAATTTTGGACGCAGAAAGACGCCATGTTTTGGTTGAAGTTGCTGATGACCAATTTTCCCTTGCCATCGGCAAGAGGGGACAAAACGTGAGATTGGCTGCCAAGCTTACCGGCTGGAAAATAGATGTCCGCGCTCCCCAAGCGCAAATGTCTGCCGATGAAGCGCTTGCCCCGTTAGAGGCCCGCACTAATGGTGCGGCAGACACTTCTGGCGTCTTGCCTCTAACGGGGCTCGTGCCCGAAGAAGCCAAAGCCGGCGAGGAGAGTGGCCAATCGGCAAGCCCAATTGCCACCGAAACCCCGAAAGCAGAAGAGGCGCCCACGGGAGAGGAAACAAAACCCAAAAAGAAGAGAAAAAAGAAAGAAGACGCAGAATAATAATGACTTTTACAGCTGAAAAACTTCCGGACTCAAAAATAAAGCTGGTAGTCAGTCTTGATAAAAAAGACCTGCTTTCGTGCGTTGAAGAAGCGGAAAAACGGCTGGCCCACGATGTAAAACTGGAAGGTTTTCGTCCGGGCAAGGCCCCCAAGGATATGGTCAGAAAAGCCGTGGGGGAGGAAAAGATCCGCGAAGAGGCCCTACAACTGGCGGTGCAATTAAGCCTTACGAAAGCGATGGCCGACGAAAAACTTGAGGTCCTTAACCGTGTCGGTTTTGAAATAAAAGAGAATACTCCCGAGAAGCTGGTTTACTGGGCCACCTTTTTGATATTTCCGGAGCTTGTTTTGGGAGAGTATGAAGGACTGGGCATAAAAAGAAACGCGGTGGCCGTAAGCGATGCGGAAGTTAAAAAAATCTTGGATGAAGTACTGAAGTCGCGGACGGTATTCAATGAAGTTAAAAGGCCCGTGCGGATGGGAGACCGGGTGGAAGTTGATTTCACGGTTAAAAATGACGGCGCAGTCATTGAGGGCGGCAAGAGCGAGAATCACCCCATCATACTCGGCGATAACAAATTCGTGCCCGGATTTGAAGAGCAGATTATCGGTATGGAAAAAGGCGGGACGAAACGATTCTCGCTAAAAGTCCCGGCAGATTATTATCAAAAGACCATTGCCGGCAAGGAACTTGATTTTGAAGTTGTCGTAAAAAGAGTGGAAGACAAAATAGTGCCGAAACTGGACGATGAATTTGCGAAAAGCGTGGGGAATTTTCATTCTCTCAAAGAGCTGGAAGCAAGCGTAAGTCAGGGGCTGACCCTGGAAAAAGAAACGAAAGAAAAAGATAGGGTTCGCCTCGCCATCTTGGAAAAAATAGCCTCGGCGACGGAAGTTAAGGTGCCGCTGGAGCTTATTGAAAATCGGCTTGATGCCATGCTCCGCGATTTGGACAGCGAATTGCACCAAAAGGGAATGGAGCTCGGGCTTTATCTGGCTCATATAAAAAAGACGCAGGACGAACTGAGGTGCGATTGGCGGCCTAAAGCCGAATTGCAGGCCAAGATGGGATTAATAGCAAGAACGATAGCGAAAAAAGAAAATCTGTCGGTCGCCGAAGAAGAAGTGAACCAAGAACTGCAAATAGTTCTGCAGCAATATATTATGAGCGGACAAAATGGAGCCGGTCCGGAGGCGCTTCAGAACATTGACCCCGAAGGGTTGAAAGGTAAAATCCGGGATACGCTGTTGAACGAAAAAGTATTTGAATTTTTGGAAAAAAAGAACGTGATTGCCTGAACCTTTTTGAGAAAAACCAAAACCCCGCCGGCTCGTCGAAGGTTCCAATTTGGCGGGAACCACGAAGTGGTCGCCAATAAATTGGAATCGCTGTTGGCGGGGTTTTGGTTTTTCCTGTTAACTTCGTGCCCCCACACTTAATAAGTAATAGAGTCGCTTGACTTAAATATTGCTCATTAAGTGTGGGGGCGTGGCTACCAGAAAGCCGGTTTACTGTAGGATACCCACAGTTTTTCCCTTGCGGCTGATTAAAGACCGGTTTATTATGTATTCAGTCTTGTAGCCCCCACACCTACTTTGCAGTCGGGAGGGTCATCAGATCTATTCTAAAGGGAGAGTGTTGATGGCACGTGCGGCACTGTGCCCGAATAGGGCGGGGCTATTCGCCCTTGTGCCGCTGTTATTTTAACGGCAAAGTAGGTGTGGGGGCAAAGTGTAGCCGCAAGGCCACAAACTCCCCAGTATCCAGTATATACATTATACCACCACAACCTCTGTTTGTCAAGGGTAGTCCCTTCTCGTGACGAATCGGCATTAAGACCGCCCGCAAATTACCAATTTCTAATGTCTAATAAAAATTCTTTGGAAATTTCATTAGGAATTAGATATTAGATATTAGAAATTTTTAAACTATGTTTAGTTCTGCCAAATACTCATATTTAGCCCTAAGATTAGGCCTGGCAGCCGTTTTTCTCTGGTTTGGAATTGATAAGATAGTCCACCCTACTTATTGGCTGAATACATGGATGACCCCACGCGTTGCCGGTATTATCGGATATGCCGCCCTATCCGAAAGCCAGTTCATTTATCTCTGCGGCGTTTTTGAAATTCTGGCCGGCGTCGGTTTGGCGACGGGGATATTTTCCAAATTCTTCTCGGCCCTCGCAATATTGTTCCTTGTCAGCGCGGCTATCTTTGTCGGTTCGGCCGATACAATAGTCAGAGATGTCAGCCTCATCGGCGGGCTTATCGCAGTATTTTTATGGCCCGCGCCGAGAAACAGATTTTGACCCTCACACCTATTGAGTATTTGCAAGTCATACCTGTTCTGCTTCTCAAAACGGCTATCATTCGCATAGCTTTTGTTATGCCAATGACAAATACTCTGATAAGACTTGCGGCATGCAGAACGTATACTCAATAGGTGTAAGGGTTGACTTTTTCTGTCTGCTTGCTATCGTTATTCACATGGACGAACAAAATACAAAAACCGAAGAGACCTCTAGGGCGGCATTCAAATTAAACTACGCCCAATTTCTTTTGCCCGGGGCGATTTTGCTTGCCGCGATTGTCATTTCTGTAACCCTGGTTTTTACCAGAGGCCAGAGTAATTCGGGAACCGCTCAACTCGGAGGCGCGCCCCAAGAACAGGGCAAGCCGGCGGATATCAAAATTAATTCCGATGATCACATTCTGGGCAATAAGGATGCCAAAGTTACGATCGTTACATATGCCGATTTCCGTTGCCCGTTCTGTGAGAGGTTTTACACGCAGGTTGAACAACCGCTGATCGCCGATTATGTAAACACCGGCAAGGCCAGATTTATCTTCAGAAGTTTTGCTTTTCTTGGCTCGCAATCCACTTGGGCATCTGAAGCGTCCGAATGCGCCGCCGAACAGGGGAAGTACTGGGAGTATTATAACTGGTTATTCGGCAATCAGGCGCCGGAGTCCGATTTGAATTATTATTCCAAAGCCAACCTCATCAAATATGCCGGTACGGTCGGTCTCAATACCACTCAGTTTGCTTCCTGCCTTAATTCCGACAAGTATGCGAAACGCGTTGCCGACGACTTGGCCTCCGGAAAGGCCGCCGGTGTAACTGGAACCCCGACCACTTTTATAAACGGCCAGAAAACCGTAGGTGCCCAGCCTTACGAAACCTTTAAATCGGCAATAGACGCTTTATTGAAGTAGGTTTACCCGTCCGTAGCCTTGCGCGGAGGAGGGCCTGCCCCCTCGTCAATTTGCAAGATATTGCTCCGCGAAACATCGCGGAGCTTTTGTTTAAAATGTTCTGTCGTTGACTTTAGCTAGATAGACGCATTCCTAGCAATGGGGCGCTTCACGGGGGGTGCCTCTTTCTATTTCTACCTCATTGTGTTATTTTTCCCCCAGCTCTTAAAAATATGTATATCGGGAGAGGCGAGAGGAAATGGCAACGACCGGTTGGGTTGATATATTCGGCGCATTGATACTTGCCGACATTAAATCAATTCCCGCTCGTTTTCGTCATTTTACTTTGGCCATACCAGTGGCATTTTTCAACTTCTACTTAAGAAAGGTTTCTGAGGAGAAAAGTTTATTCTTTAGGATTCTTTTTATGCCGGTGACTATGGCGAAAGCAGTTTCTCTAAAGATAAAGGCGCACAGAAAAGGCATTTCGTTGGACGAGTTCTTAAAGCTGGAAACGGCCGAATTGGAAGCAGAGACGAAACTTCTAAAATATTTAATATGCCAACAAAGGATTAAGCATATGGAACGGCTGACTCGTATCAAGCCGGGGGCCACGGTGAATGACTACGAAATGTTTGTTGAAGAACGGCCATTCTTGTCCTGGATGTTTTTGAAAGGTATTTTTTGGAAACTAGTTTTGGGCGGTATCGATAAGGAGTAGGGCACGAGCCCTATTTTTGTTTTTTACCATTGGATTGATTTTTGCCCCGCGTCCTTCTATAGTGTCTGTAGCTTTTTAACATAGTGAAGCGGAGGGCGCATGAAGATTTTTCAAAAGATTTTAGGACTTCCGGCTGGCGACGGAGCGACCAACTGCATTGATATAACCGGAGATGTGCAGAGGGCTGTCAGCGACACAATACTCGGCGAGGGTATAGTTTTAGTGCATACGCTCCATACCACAACGGGCCTGACAAAAGGCCGGGATGCTACATCGGGTTTCTTTATGCAAGAAAAAGAACCGCTGTTACTGGCGGATTTCAACAAAATATTGGACGAAGGGGCCGACAAATTTCTGAAGGCACTCCCGCAGATTAAAGTTGTGGCCGGGAGAGAAAGATTTCTGGATATTTTCCCGAAAGACCTTCTTGATACTCTTTTGGGGCTTCTTTTTACTATATTGAGGCCGACAGGATATTTTCAGCACGATGATTTTAAAATCAGAACCGAGAACATAAATCCCGGCGAGAGGAAAAATGCAATGGCGCATCTTAAGGCGGCTATGTTGCGGGAATCGCTTTTGTGGAGCTTTAGCGGCGGGAAACTCAATCTCGGCAAGTGGCAAAGCATGCTTTTTTGGGATTTTGACCCGAAAGAGAGAAAAGAAAGACGCCTCCAGGTCGTTGTGGCGGGAGAGAAATAGCAGAACCGGGGAAACTCTTCGATAAGCTCAGGGCGAACTCGGTTTTTTTTATTTTTCGTCTGAACGCAGCGACTTTTTAGGAGCGAGTACAGTTACGAAAAATAACCCCGCCCCAATTTTGCCGTATTTGTGCGTAATGGAAAAGGAAATAGCAAGAGACGAAATAACCAAAATCTTTGGATAGCACCTTAAGCCCAATTGGGCTTTTCTTTTTTTAATTTAGAATCAAATAGCGGGTGGACAACAGTTGTTATCCACCCGCTTAATTCCTTCTGGCCCGTTGCCAGAAATTGGGGGGTTTCCGCTAGAGGATGAGCGTCGACAGAGACTCACCTTCATGAGTTCGCCGGATCGCTTCGGCGAGCAGGCGTGCTGCGGAGAGGATAGTGATCCTCACGCGTCTCGCGGTCGCCAGCTTCTCCGGCGATTGCGGGATGGTGTCGAGTATCACCAGTTCCTCCAGTGGGCTTTTGTCCAGTGTCTCAATCGCGTTCTGGGACAGAAGGCCGTGAGCGACGCAGGCGAATATTCGAAGCGCGCCTGCTCCCTTCGCCGCTTCTGAATCTGTGCTGATACTGCCGGCGGTGTCCACCATATCGTCGACAAACAAAATATTCATGCCTTGAACATTCCCGACGATAGTGACTGAGCCGTCTTCGAGTTGCCCCGCACCCTTGCGGGTTTTATCAAACGCAACATAGCTTGTTCCGAGAAGTTTTGCATACTTCTTAGTGCGAGTCAGGCCCCCGACGTCCACCGAGGCCACCACGAATGGTTTGGGCATGAGTGCGAGAAGGTGCTTGTAGACCACTTTCGAAGCGTAGAGATGGTCTACTACTAGCGGATCAAAAGAGCCCAAAGTGGCTTCGCTGTGTACGTCGAGCAGGAATGCCCGGTCGGCGCGCGAGAGCTTGAGGGCATCAATAAGGAGTTTTCCGGAAAGAGGCACCCGGGGTTCGTCTTTGCGGTCCTGCCTATTGTACCCGAGGTAGGGCAGGACGATGGTAACCCTTCTGGCCGACGATCTGCGAGCGGCGTCAGCAAGCAGTATGACCTCCCAGGCATTTTCGAGCGGAGGATGGGTCGAGCCGATGACAAAAACGTCCGCGTCGCGAACATTTTGTCCCAGCTTGATCTTTACCTCGCCATCCTTATGCCGACCGACGATCGCGGCGCCGTGCTCCAGACTCAAGAATCCACAGGTTTCTTGTGCGAGATTCCGGCTGACATTATTACTAAAAACTACGATTTTCCCACCCATACTTTCCTCCAGTCGGGACTTTATGAAAGAACTTCACCTTCTTTATACCTCAAATTAATAATTTATGCCAATTAAACCAACCGCAAGGGTTCGCCGCAGGACTCATGACCGAAGTGCTTGCTCGCGGTGAGGACGTTCGGCCGAGCCCTTCGGCAGTGAGCAGTTCGGCCCTGAGCTCACTGCCGAAGGGCTCAGGGCCGAACTGCTCAGTCGAGGTCCCTGCCGAATCCGTCGAAAGATTGATTTTTGCTCCAAGGCCGGGAACCGGTCAAGGGCCAGTTAATCGCAGTCCCCGCAACAGAAAAAGGTAAAACCAGATACAAAATCAACGGCTCACATATGTGAGCCGTTGATTTTAGGGGGAAATGGCTTGCCCGTCCGTAGCTTGACTCAAGCGAAGGAGGGTGGGATGATTGTCAGCGAAAGAAATAAGTGATATGGTGAGGATGTTATTTTTTTTGACCATTATCTGTGATAAAAAATTTTACCATTGCTGAATTAAAAAGACGCCTTCGCCTATTAAAGAAGCGGGGGTTTGTTTCTAGTCTTCGTCCTCATAATACTGGTGTTGGCCACACCCTTGAGCAATTTTTAGGACTTTCTGAAAATAATATCTCAATTCCCGATCTAGGAAAATTAGAGCTCAAATCGCAGAGACGTGAAAGCGCCTCCCTCATAACATTATTTACAAAGAAACCCGATGATGTATTAAACTCTCGGTTGTTGGAAAAATTCAGTTACCCGCGAGAGAAAGACGGTTTAAGAGTTCTGCATCAGACAATAACCGCTCAACATAAAAACAAACAAGGATTTAAACTACAGGGTTCGGGCGGAAAGTTGAAAATACTAAAAAACAGAGAGTACGTTTTTTCTTATAATAAGAAAAAACTAGAAACCATTTTCGATAAAAAGTTTGGAAAAGGAACAATTCTTGTCTTGGCAATTTCGCACAAAAATTCAAAAGGCAAAGAATCGTTTCATTATCAAGAAGCTTACATTCTAAAAAGTGGCAATTTTAACAGGTTTCTTAAAAATCTGTTCTATGACATTCGAATCGGCCGATATCCGGATGGTCGGCCGCATGATCATGGCTCTGCTTTTAGGGTTAAGAAAACCGACCTACCAAATATTTTTAGGATATATAGGAAGCTCGTCTAGTTTTCCTTAGAACTACAACACTCTCTTTTGTCATCGTATCTTCTAATTCGCCGACAATGTTTGTAGGCGAGGTTTTGATTGGCATTCTTTTGCCCGGGATATTACGGACAAAAATATCTTCGCAAGTGAAACCGATTTTTTCTCCCAGCTCAGCGATTATAAAGTCAGTCGGAATACGGACTTGCTTTACTAGGCGGTTACCTATGACTAGACAGAAATGTTTGCCTGGCTTGAGTATTCTGTAGGCCTGTTTCAAACAAGCATTCAGCCCAATATAAAAACTTAGAACATCTTTTGCTCGCGCTTCGTCTTTCTTGGCGATTTGCTCCAGTGCCCCATTCAGATACTCTGACGATAAAGAATGAACTAGCGTCTTAGATGCTCTACCGCCGAGCAATTCGTTATCAACCCCGGGAGCGCTATCGGGATCGTCAAAAATATCAATCCACTGGGCCGAGAGACGAGAGAATTGCCCGTATGCAACAGTAGTTCGGCTATCCCCGTAAGGCGGTGAAGTTACAATGCAATCAATTGAATTTTCTTTAATACCGTTATCTTTAGACGAATCTCCGTAGATAGCTTTAGCCAAAGTATTCCTGTCAACATCTTTGTGGTACTCTTCCATCCCTTTAATACTCATTTCAACCCTTTTTTTAAAAATTTCCAAGACATTCGGATTGTATTTCTCTAGATCGTCACTTTTCATTCTGACTAGTTTAAATTCTCCATTTTTTGTGTTTGACGCCTTTCTTACTATTTCGCTGAAAGCAACCAAAAGAAAATTTTGAACATCTTTATTTTTTACTTCCTTAATAGCCTTTTTTATTTTGGCTAGTTCCGTAATAGTCTTGTCTTTGAACCAAAATTCAAGATTTTTAAACTTCGGTTTTTTTATTTCATTATTTTTTATTTCTTTAACCCTGCTTAAAAGTTTTAAATATTCTCTCCAAAGAATTTTAGGGTTAATTGGTTTGATTTTGGTTTTAGCTAAAAAGATGGCCAGTGGGTTGAGGTCTATCCCGTAAGAATTCCGACCAAGCAGCCTACTTTCAACTAGGGCGGTTCCAGAACCGCAAAATATATCGCAAACGGTGTCACCCTTTTTACTGTAGGTTAAAAGAAGGCGTCTTGCGACTTGGGGGATAAACATGGCTGGATAGGTGTGGAGCCCGTGCGTATAGGGCTTTGTTTTGGCTCCATTGAAATCCCATGAAAAATCAACCCGTCTTTGCAATTTGCGATCTGCCGCTTTTTCCCCTTCGGTTTGCCTCTCAAGATTCCTAATAATTCTCACAACAATACCTCTTATTTCTAGTTCTTTTGTGTAAATTGGAAAAAGAGTGGGGTTAGCCGGTTGTAATCTAAAGCCATTCTTCTCTCTGTATATTTTCTTAAGTGTTGCCTCATTATCATTAACGATCGCCACTACCGTTTGACCATTTTCTGCTGTTGGCTGTTTCCTAATTACAACAACATCCCCATCATATATCCCGTCATCAATCATACTATTACCCTCAACTCTTAATGCATAATAATTGCTATACTCCCCGAACTTGCCAGTGGGAATGGTTATTGTTTCCGGAACTTCTATCGCTTCAATCGGTTGACCAGCCGCAATAGTTCCAAGCAGAGGGATTTTTACCATTGTCTCGTGCCCCACAATATTTATGGAACGAGGTTGGTTTTCGGGTCTATTGAGATGGCCACTTTCTTTTAGCTTTTGCAGGTGCTCGTGGATTGTTGCAACCGAAGAAAGGCCAAAATGATCTTTTATCTCCTCCAAGGTGGGGGAATAGTCATTTTTGGCGATAAATTTCCTGATAAAATCCAGGATTTGTTTTTGTCGCTTGGTTACCATCGATTTAATTATACCCGAAGGCAGAAGAAAAACCCTGTGGATAACTTTCGGTTTATTTTCGGTACTAGTTGTGTTATAAAAGGAGGAAGATACAACCTTCACTTTAAAAAAGTTGCCGAGGAGGTCGACGGCCACACCAAAAATTAGTCTAAAATAAGGGAAATAAACATGAAAGTAATTAACATTAATGGTACGCGCGAAAATACTTGCAAATGTGGAAGTTGGCTTGACCACTGGAAAAACTACAGTAGACAATCACTTCCTTCTTACTGCCCAGAAGCGGAGTGTCGCGAAAAACCCGAGGTCGGCGCTCACGTCCAGAAAAATGGCTCCACCGATAAGAGCTGGTATATTGTTCCGCTTTGCAAGACCCACAATGGAGAAACGGGCAAATCGTTAGAAGTTGGTTCTGTTGAGCTTGTCTCGGCAAATGTCAATGAGACCTGCGGCTAATAGCCCTCCTACCGAGGCAATTCATAGAAATAATTTATGAGTTGGCCAACAAAAAAATTAGGTCGAAAATTAATGGAGAAAGGGGGTGAATATTCATGACGAAACGAGGGAAAATAGGCCAAGCAAAACATGACAAAAAGGTTCAGAGCGAGCTAGAAAAATTAAAAGATCAAGGATTTCGAGTGCGGGCCGATCTTCCAAACCGGGCAAAACCACCAAAAGTAGGTGGGGTCATACCCGATATTTATGCGCGCAAGAAAAGCAAATTAATAGTCGAGGAAATCGAGACTAAAAGCTCTCTAAATTCAGCTGGTGATCAACTCTCAAAACTCAAGAAGGGAACAAAGAAATTGGGCGGCGCATTTAAGGTTAAAATCGCAGGTTAAATAAACGGCGAGTCCAAAAGAAACTTTAGCCAAAAATCGCCCCTTCAGCGATTTTTTGGTAGAATAGAGGGAATAATGAAAAATAAAAAATTTTTATGTTTTATATTGTTTTCGTTTTTAATCTTGGTAGTTTACTCATTTATACAGGACTGGAGATTGAGAAATAAAAATCTTGAAAACGGCAGTGTTTATGTCGGTCAGAAAGAAATAAAAGTGAATTTTGTGCCAAAAGATTCTTTGTTCCCGGCTTTCGGCGTGGCATTTAGGGATGAAGTGAGGATTAGAGAAGATCTATCTCCTCGCGTCAAAAGATTTGTTTTAGCCCATGAGCTTTATCATGCAGGGGATTATGCTGAATGGGGAGGATGGATCGGCAAAGAGATCAGAGCAAATATAGTGCCGGCTGTCGGCGACCCGGTAGGATTTATTTCAACAGTTTTTGCCAGTCTGACACCCACTCGGCTGTTGTTTTATTTGGGGAGATTTACGAAAGGCAATTAAATTAGCCATTTCTCTCCCCCCTTTTTTCTAATTATTCCTTCTCTAATTCGCGCGAATAGTGGAATAGAATTGGAAGTTGTGATATGTTGGGGGCATGAAAGAACTCGAAAAAACTTTGAAAGCTTTGGCAAACCGCCGGCGGCTGGCCATTCTTCGGTATCTCAAAAAGAACAGAGAGGCGTCAGTGGGGGAGATCGCCGGGGAAATCAGCTTATCTTTAAAAGCTACCTCCAAACACCTTGGGATCCTTGCCGCCTGCGATATTGTCGAAAAAGACCAGCGGAGTTTGCAGATGTTCTATCGATTGGCGAGTAATCAAAAACCCGCCTCAAAGCACGTCCTCTCCCTTCTCTAATTCGCGCGCGGTTGGAATGAACTGCTTCATTCCAACCCAGAATTTTAGTCCGAGCTCCTGCGAGGACGTATAAAAATTCTGTATGGGGGATAGATTAACCAACCAAAAATCGCCAGGAAGGCGATTTTTTGTTTACGCTGAGCTTATCGAAGTGGTATAATAGGGGAATATGAAAAACAATAAAGGTGTTGCGCCAATTTTAATGGTTTTAATAATCGTTGGGGTTTTGGCTTTGGGAGGAGGAATATATTATTTTTTGGTAAAGAATTCGCAAAATTGGAAAACTTATACAAATAGTGATTACGGTTTTGAGTTCAAATATCCGCAAACATGGCAATTAAATTCCGATATAAGCCCCGGCGCAACTCATCTCTCTGTAGATTTTGCGAAATTCGCATCGCTTGTTGATAATAAAGAAACCTGTATTAATGGCGTATGTTCGCGGAAAGGACCCAAGGAGGACCAGCTGATCATCAACCAGGCCTCTATCGGCGATGAAATAAAAACGAGTTCTGGTCTTCCGGGCAAAGTTGTATCCATAGGAGGCGTAAAAGGATTCCGTTACTTGGGGTATAATCCTCAAGCTAAGGCCTATAGTACCGGCGTTGTGGTATTTAACAGCCAAGTGGACCGGATAGAATTAAGCATGTCGATTACAGCCCCAGATGAAACTCAAGCAGAAAATGATGAACTTAATAAAGATTTTGACCAAATCATTTCTACATTCAAATTCACCCCCACACTCAAGTAGAATTTTTGAGTGTGGGGGTTTACAAAATAAATCAATAAAGTTGACAGGATATAATTTATCAGCTATAATTATAAGGTTGGATAAGAGGTAAATTCCCCCCTCAAGTGCAACTTTTTTGATTAATACCTCCTCTTAATATACCACACTCTCTTGCTACCTCTATCGCGCTGCGATAGCCCAGCGACTTTCTGTATTTGTTATTCAATATATTA
>Ga0315280_10000161_pt1 | contig 125410 bp, 138 predicted proteins | sample YL17G06_40_MG_FD_203697 | JGI IMG/M metagenome (GOLD analysis project Ga0315280, IMG submission 203697) | Sediment microbial communities from Yellowstone Lake, YNP, Wyoming, USA - YL17G06_40 | ecosystem: Environmental > Aquatic > Freshwater > Lake > Sediment | place: USA: Wyoming | collected... | reverse complement strand
GAATGCACACCAATGCAAAAGCAAGGGAACAAAAATTGAAAAGTGATGACGAAACAACAAGTAGAAGCCGAGTCTTGGACGACATTATACCGGAACTGCTAGGCATACCCATAAATCTCAAGCTTTCTGTTCCGAGAAGCTTCCATGAGTCATTGAAGAAATTCATGAAGGAACACGGGCTTGATCCGAAATTTGACGTTCGAAAGATATTGGAATATGGTCTTGCTGAAGAATCGGATGAAGAGCTTGAAAGACTAGAGATAGAAAGACTCGACTCATCTTCAGTAGTGCACTTCAAATATGCAATCACAAAATTCAAGGCATATGAAAACTTGACGTATAACAAAACTCTAGCGCTAGGGCTACAGTTTCTCGTTTCAGAAAATGAGTCTCTACGAAGGGTGTTGCATGAAGAAGGCTTGGCCAATTCACCTGAGAGCAAGTGGACAAGAGAGAGGATTGATGACTTCCAGAGAAAGTATGTTTTCGGAAACAAATCAGCCGAAAAAGATGAACATGGAGGGAAGACTGAGAAGTGATGTCTCAAAGAGACATAACCAAAGGCAGAGTGTTGGTTAGCGTAGTTGCTGTAATTGAAGGGAAACAGCATGAAATCCTTATGATATGGGAAGGAGATGTGCCCTATCACAAGCAGTGGGTTGTCCCAGGAGGCTATGTGAGACCAGATGAAACCGTGAAGCAAGCAATTGTGCGAGAAGTCAGAGAAGAGACAGGACTGGTAACAATTCCGACAAAGTTGGTCGGAATTTATGATGACTTCACTTCAGAGAAGGATGAATCAATACACCACATTATTATCGCCTACAAGGCAGACGTGGTCGATGGCAGAGTAGTATTCTCTCAGGAGGCCACAGCATACAAATGGTTGAGTGTCGAGGAAGCTCTTAGCTCTCCCGATGTCCCTGATGTATTCAAGAAAGTCTTAAATGACTTGAAGAAGCAGGAAAGACGCAAATTCATTTCACGATTGGTGAGGAGTCAATGACCAACATTCTAAACAAGGAGGCTTGATGAAACGTGAGCGACGAACCAACAAGTGACCGAAACTCTCGAAAATGGCTGAACAGAAACGTTGCCGCAATGGGTTTTACCAGTCTATTCAGCGACGCGAGTCATGAAATGGCGACAGCCATACTTGCACAGTTCTTAGTAATCGAGCTGCATGGTTCTGCAGAAATCTTGGGGCTGATAGAAGGCTTGGCTGACTTTTCCTCCAGCTTTGTCAAGACATATTCTGGATGGCTCAGCGACAAACTGGGTAGGAGAAAACTTCTCGGCACTATAGGCTATGCACTCACGGGAACCTTCATATCGCTATTTGCTTTCGCATCGAACGCCCTCCAAGTGTTATTCTATAGGACAGTCGGATGGATGGGGCGAGGAATAAGAGAGTCTCCTCGAGACGCGATGTTGGCTGAATCTGTTAAACCTGAAAACTACGGTCATGCGTTTGGTTTTCATCGTATGATGGATACTCTCGGCGCCATTATTGGTCCAAGCATAGCGTTCATATTGTTGCCTTTGATTGGGTTTCGGAACATATTTCTCCTCGCACTTGTGCCAGGGGTTTTTGCGGTCTTGGTGTTCGCAGTATTCACGCGCGAAAAAGTGAAGCCGCGGAAGACCGGCGAGAGAAGAAAGCTCACAACCGATATCAAACAGCTCCCACAGGGATTTAGACCCTTTTTGCTGGCAGTAGGCATCTTTGGGATGGGAAATTTCGCCAACACTTTCTTAGTCCTGAAGGCGAGTGAAGCCCTAGCTCCAAGTCTGGGAGTGATCGTTGCGAGCAGCATGAGTGCACTTCTCTATGTGCTACTGAACGTGGGCGCAGCAGTCTTTGCATACGTGTTCGGAGCATTGGGCGACAGGTTCAGCAAAAGAAATCTGTTGGCTCTTGGATACCTAATTTTCAGCGCTTACTGCGCAGGTTTCGTCCTGCTGCCGCCAAGCATTGTGAATTATGCCTTCCTCTTTATGCTTGCGGGGGTGGAGACTGGTGCAATCGACTCGGGTGAAAGATCGTATGCCGCGGATTTGTTGGGCGAGAACAACAGAGGAACGGGCTTCGGGGTGTTGAGCACGATCAATGGAATAGGAGACTTCGTCTCAAGCGTTATGGCTGGAGTCTTGTGGACATTGATCTTTCCAAGCGCTGCTTTCTATTACGGGGCAGTCCTTGCCGCTATAGCCGCAGCCTTGCTAACAATCCGCAAATCAGGTAAACGATCAAAGACAAATGGAAATACAGGACGAAGAGAGCGCTTTGATTTGCGATCGATCGAGCTGACAAACATGTGTGCATTGAAGATATCGGACTAAATCAGGTGAGCTGAATGAAACATGGTTGCCATGACTCTTAGGATGCGTTGGTTCTGTTAACAGACCTCTCCAGAACTCAGTCAAGACCGGAACAGTTACCAGAACCGTCATCCGCTAAGTTTTTATCTTCGATTTTAATCTGAAAAAAGGGCGAGGAACAATTATGGCGTACTTGACGCAAACCCAGAGTGGACAGCCAGTCCTAATTTTGAAGGAAGGAACTTCGCGAAGAAGGGGCAAAGAAGCGCAGAAGAACAACATTATGGCGGCCAAGGTAATAGCACAGGCAGTCAGAAGTTCTATAGGGCCTAAAGGTATGGACAAGATGTTGGTGGATAGCATGGGCGATGTCACGATCACTAGTGATGGGGCCACGATCCTTAAGGAAATGGAAGTTGAGCATCCGGCAGCCAAGATGATGGTTGAAATCTCCAAGACACAGGACGACGAGGTGGGTGACGGAACAACATCAGCTGTCGTTGTAGCTGGAGAGCTCCTTTCGAAAGCGGAAGAGCTTCTTGACCATAACCTACACCCGACCGTGATTGTTGAAGGCTACAGAAGGGCGGCTAGCAAAGCTCTTGAAACCTTGGAAAGAATCGCTATAACAGTTGAGCTGACGGATAAGGAATCCTTTAAGAAAGTTGCCATGACATCGATGGCCAGCAAACTTGTGGCCGAAAATCGTCAGCAACTCGCAGAGTTGTCCGTGGACGCGATAATGCACGTGGCTCAAAAAGTCGGGGAAGAATACAGAGCTGACTTGGATGATGTCATGGTTGAGAAGAAAACTGGAGAATCCGTGGCATCCACACGACTCATCAAAGGCTTAGTTCTCAGCAAGGAAGTCGCTCATTCAGGCATGCCTAAAAGGATAGATAGAGCCAACATTGTCCTTCTAAACTCCGCGATTGAGATTAAGAAGACTCAGTTCGACGCGAAAATCAACATTCAGGATCCAAAGCAGATGGAGGCATTTCAACGCGAAGAAGAAGACATACTCCGATCAATGGTTGAGAAAATATCTTCCGTAGGCGCCAATGTTGTAATCTGCCAGAAGGGAATAGACGACATGGCTCAACACTTCATGGCCAAGAAAGGAATACTAGCCCTGAAACAAGCCAAAGAATCTGACATGGCCAAACTCGCCAAAGCCACCGGCGGCAAGTTGGTCACGGCCTTGGATAATCTCACCAAGGATGACTTAGGTTACGCAGAACTCGTGGAAGAAAGAAAGATCGGCGAAGACAAGATGACCTTCATCGAAGGGTGCAAGAACCCTCGCGCCGTGGCAATATTGATCCGAGGCGGAACCCAACGAATAATAGACGAGGCGGAAAGGTCAATTCACGATGCTCTTTGCGTGGTGCGTGACGCGGTGAAGGAGCTAAAGATCGTGGCTGGAGGCGGCGCTCCAGAGGAAGAAGTGGCTAGGGCGCTTAGGAAACACGCAGAAACTTTGCCTGGAAAAGAACAGTTGGCTGTCATTGGCTTCGCTGATGCGGTAGAAATCGTTCCTATGACTCTTGGGGAGAACGCAGGCCTTGACACCATCGACATACTCTCCGAACTCAGAGTTCAACACGAAAAAGGCAAGGTCTGGGCCGGCGTCAATGTCTACAGCGGCAAAGTTGAAGACATGAAGAAACTTGGAGTCCTAGAACCCTTGTCAGTCAAGACACAAATAGTCAAATCTGCTACAGAAGCAGCGACAATGATCCTGCGAATCGACGATGTAATTGCTGGCGGGAAAATGAAAACCCCGCCAATGCCTCCTGGCGGTCCGGGTGGAATGGGCGGAATGCCCCCAGAATATTAGATATAGATTTAGGCGCAGGCGCTCAACTAGGAATGAGAGGAAGTCAAGGGTCAGACGTTTGCTTCGCGCATTTTTCTGCGTGCCACAAAGACGATTTGTTCTTATGGCCCTTGCTTGGCTTTTCTTCTTTCTTTCTTGCGCGCGCTTCAATGAGTGTGGTTGCTTCCTTAACGTTTGCAGCTATTTTGCACACGTAGTCATTATCTTCGAAGGTAACGAGTTGTGTGCGGGCGCTAAGATAGTCTAATAAATGTACGTGAATAGACAAATTGGGGGTTTGTATGTCAGAAATCGCTGAAGTTGCGGCTCATGGCGGTGCTGGTTGGTCTGCCAGAATGAAGTCACTACGTGATGAGATTGGAGAGGTCTGGAGAGCGTGTGGTGTCGAATCCGAGTGGTCCCGCCTCAAGGCAGTTTTGATGCACAGACCAGGCCCTGAGATTGAAACTGTTGCGGATGCCAACAAGGCACTAATGCTTGATGTGCCAAATCCTCTTCTAGCCAGATGTCAGCATGATAGCTTGGTTGCAGCTTATCGGAACGCCGGTATCACTGTGTTCTATGTTGAACCATGCAGTACACCTTTACCCAATCTGATGTTCATGGCTGACCTCTTTTTCATGACGCCTGAGGGAGCGGTTTTGGCACGCCCGGCATCTACTGTCCGTGCTGGCGAGGAGGGATTCGTTGCTCAAAAACTTGCTGAATTGCGCATTCCGATTCTGCGCTATGTACGAGGAAGAGGAGTCTTTGAAGGCGCAGATGCGGCATGGGTTGATTCTACCACTGTCATTCTGGGAACAGGACTGCGTACTAACGTGGAGGGGGCAGTTCAGGTGAAGAACCTTCTTCATGAGATGGGTGTTAAGGTTATCAAGGTAGTTTTGCCTGAAGGAGTAATGCATCTAATGGGAACTTTGCGTCTTGTGGACCGAGACTTTGCTGTTTGTTGGCGAACCCGAATTCCTCAAGCAGCTGTCAAGGTTCTTCGAGATCATGGGTATGATATTGTCTATGTTCCTGACGAAGAGGAAGCAATACAGGGGATGGCTCTTAACTTCGTGACGTTAGGTCCAAAACGGATCCTGATGCCGACTGGTAATCCTAAAACCCAATCGTTCTATGAAGATATGGGTATCAAATGTGCAACAGTCAAGGTAGATGAACTTCACAAGGCCGCTGGAGGAGTTGGTTGCCTTACAGGCGTCCTCGAACGGGAGCCAGGCAGATAGCGCGCTATGGGAGGTTAAGTGCTTTGTTCTCATTGTGGAAGAGGAAGTTAAAAGTGGATTTAAGGGAGCTGAAAGATGAAAGAGAATCTTTGTCTGATTTTTTGCGTGTAACGCTCAAAGTGGAGGTCTCTTCTGATGGCAATAATGTGTATGTAGATTTTGAAAAATTGTCCTCAGAAAAGCTGAAGAGACTCGTGAACAAATTCGTTTACCGTCGACATCTAAATAACAAGTACTGGGTTGCGCTCGAACGTAGTGTCATTAGGATTAAGCAGTTTGAAGGCGAAAAGAAAAGCAAAAAGCAAAAGAAGGGAGCGACTCCACCTTCAACGATTAAACACGGCTGGTAGTAATCGCGTGCGTGGGTGCTTTTCAATATTTCGAGACCTCATAAAGGATTTCTTTTGTGCTTCAGCCAATTCATAGCCCATCTTCCATGTTTTAACTACGGCAAAAGACTGTAAGATTGTCATGTGACTGGCACATATTTAAAAAAGTGCGCACGGGCTCTTGATGTCTGGCGGTCTGAATGAAAAAAAGGCTGATGCTTGGAGAAGAAGAAGGAAATCTGTCGAAAGTTGCAGAAAGTTCCAATCCTGTGTTGGGATACAGGTTGCAGTTTTTAAGCAACAATGAGACTCAAACCGTCCACAAGGTGGAAGTGAAAAGCGTAGATTTTCATGATGTAATTCGTCACCTGCGGCAGGGCGACTCTGTTCTCATAACCCCGAAGCTCCAAGAGAACTTGACCAAGAAGCAGAGGCAAAATCGCGCGCCTTGGTACTTTACGCATGTGTAAGTGGAGAAGGCGAGCAAATGCTTCGGTTAGGTTTCCCCGTTTTTTTCTTCGTTAAAAGGGAGAATGTTCTTCCATGGGAGAGCAAATCATGAGACACTTACAGTCGATTGGCGCAATTGCAGCTTGGAACTCTTTATTGGCTTTTCTAGAAGAACACGTGCTGAAGGGCTCGAATTTTAGAGCTTGCAAGATTGATGATTCGTAGCTCTGGCTTGAAACGTTTGATGGGTTCATTTCAGTAAGGCTAATAATGCACTATGGGACTTGGGAGATGCTTTACGATGTTTTCTCTCCCAAATATGACGTCCATCTGAATGAAGAGATGATCGAGGATGACTTCATCGTAGCCTAACCTTACTGAAACTCGGAAAGGCCTTAAAAGAAGAGTTAGACGCATATTTTCTTGAGTGAGAAAGTTTGACTTCCGATTATGTCATTTCGGTTGACGGACTTGTCAGAGCCTATGGTGAAAAAGTTGCAGTTGACGGCGTTTCTTTTGGGGTAAGAAAAGGTGAGATTTTTGGTTTCTTAGGTCCCAACGGTGCTGGGAAGACAACCACAATAAAAGTGCTCACGACACTGATTCCGCCTACACACGGTAAAGTCACAGTGCTGAGCTATGATGTCACCGATGAGCCTTTGAAGGTCAGACGCAGAATTGGAGTTGTCCAGCAGCAACCAAGTTTAGAAATGTTCATGACAGTTGAGCAGAATCTGGATAGTTCTGGTTTCCTTTGGGATATTTCCAAAGAGGAGAGGAAGAAGAGAATTCGATTCTTGAGTGAGCTTTTCGGCTTAGGGGATTGCCTGAAAAGCAAGGGTCCGGAGCTTTCAATCGGTCAAAGAAGGAGGGTTCAAGTTGCTCGTGAACTAATGCACGACATGGACATACTTTTCTTGGATGAACCGACTCTTGGTCTTGATCCTCAAATGCGAAGAACACTCCTTGACTACGTTAAGAAATGTGCTTCAGAAGGCTTGACAGTCTTCTTCACGACTCATATCATGGAAGAGGCTGAATACCTATGCGACAGAGCGGCAGTGATAGACCACGGTAAGATCCTAGCATGTGACACGGTTGAAAAGCTTCGGTCTAGGTTTGGAACAGGAACTATTATTGAATTTACACTGGCTGAGAAGGAAGTAAGCTTGAAGAGTGCCTTGATGTCTGTTAAGGGAATTAATGCCTTTTCTGAACCACAAGAAGAAGATGGCTCTTTCAAGATATCGGCAGACGATCCATCGGGAGTTTTGCCTGAATTGCTTCATGCTCTCTTTACACGGGGTCTGCATGTGATGTCGGTCAACGTCAAAGAATCAAGTCTTGAAGAAGCTTTCCTGAAACTAACTTCTGAGAGGGAAGCAAAGGCATGAACAGCATACTTAAGCTGTTGGTTCGGGATATTCGAGGAAGCTTCCTCATGTCACCTTTATTCTTAGCGTCGATGCTTGTTTCGCCTCTCATCTACATTTTTGTCTTGGGATTTGCCTTTGGCGGCGCGATTCCCAGTGTTGTTGCAGGAGGAATCAGTATGAGCTATATCTTGTTTCTGGCTCCGGGCATAATTGTCAGCCAGTTTCTCACGGGAGGAGTCTATGCAGGAGCATCGATATGGTTCGACAAGAGATTCGGGATGTTTGAACAGATTCTTGTTGGGCCATTTACGAAAACACAATACATAACAAGTAAGATTCTCTCGGTAGCTCTTCAGGGACTTGCAATGGCTTTTCTAGTTCTTCTACTCACTTCTCCCCTTCTGTCTGGTTTATCGGTCAGCTTTCTTGGAATCTTGTATATCGTGGCGGCTTGGATGTTTGGATCTCTCTTGTTTGGTTCGTTGTCCATAATAATATCAACGGCTGTGAAAACTGATGAAGTGTTGAACGTGGTTTTCAACATTATTATGCCTCCACTATTGTTTTTGAGTTCAGTTTTCTACCCACTTGAAAATGTTCCTGCACTCATACGTGCATTGGCCTTAGCAAACCCTCTCACTTATGCTGCCGACATGTTCAGAGCTGGAATGTTAGGTCTGCAAACCAGTTATCTTAGTTATGAAGTCTTGCTGCTTGTCGTCGAAAGCGTAAGTATGTTTCTTTTGGCAGTCAAGAGGTTCAAAGGAATCAAGATTTGAATCTTAGCCAAAATGAGAAGACTCAAGCTTGAGAGCGAACTCTCGTCTGTGTAGTTAAAATGTGAGTAAGCGCGCTAGGCTGTTGCTAAATTCGGACAAAAATGGATTTTATTCTTTTTCTGAATGAAAACATGAAGAATGGTATACTTGGGAACACTCATATTTGATGAGTACAGCGAAGAGTCTTCTTACGAAGACAGGAATCCTTGGACTAGCATTGCAAAGTTAGTACATGTTTCTAAGGTCGAAGTAAATAGCAACTTCCACACAAATTCTCGTTGCCGGGCCATGGTTTTAGTCTTCAGCTTCCTTCTCCGAGTCTTCTATGCCCTTCTCCGTGATGATGAAAGACGCTTTGCTCTCGGGCAGGTAGGGCGAGTCTATCACCTTAGCAACCCTAGTGCCGCCTTTCCCCCTCCTCATGTGTATCCTATGCGTGCACGCGTGGGCCATCACGTGGCCTCCCGTAGGACGCTCCGGGTTTCCGTAGAACTGAGCTGGGTTGGACTGAACCTAAGACAAGTGGCGATATCTCCCGTGATTTCCCCTTTTTTTCTGTCAACCCCTTGTGCTTGTTGAGAGGCGGTTAAGTACTTAGCCATCTAAGTGATTTGTGAGGTCAGTAGGAGTTTTCGAAGCATTGGATCTTTGACCGTGTAGACGCCTTCTTCTTCGTTTGTTAGCATTGCTGCCTTCAGATTTTCCAAGGCATTCTGCACTGTTGCATCATTTGGCACTGAGTTTCTCCTTGTTTCTATTGCTGCCTTTATCTCTTTCCAGCGGGCAGAAGTGGCTGCGATTTTGAGTGCTGCCAGATAGGTTGTTCTGTCCCTTCCTTGGAGAAAGTGTTCTAATTCGTCTTTTGTTATTTTCATCCCTTCAGAGATGGTTTCTTGTATAGCTTTCTTATGGGGGAGTTTGCGGACTGCAACGTTGTTTCCATATAGGGTTAGCCAGCCTGGAATGCCGTCGAGTTTTTCCACGGCCTCCTCTATCTGCTCCTCCGTGGTCGCTTCATGGCATTCTTGGACTCCTTTCTTAAGAAATTCGCTGGATTTCTCTTTTGTGAAGGGTTCAAGATAGAACTTTGCTGGTGATCTTCCATACATTGGAGATGTGGATCTAGGTTCGAGTAGCGTTTTCATTAGTCCGAACATCGACCCGGTGAGGATGAAGACTACGTTTGGGTGGGTGTTGAAGATGTTGGCCAATAGTCTGAGGAGATGGCCAGAGATTGCCGACAACTCTTGGACCTCGTCAAGCTCAATGACGCAGTCTCCAGCCTGTTTTCCTATGGCACCTAGCAGGTCCCACATGGTCGTCATAGGCCTCTTTGAGAGAGATATCGAGATCCCTCCAGGCCCAAAGGACACTCCCTCGGTTCTGTTTGCCATGTCCTTGATTTTTTGTAATACACTATTCTCTTTGTTCAAACCTTGTGCCAGAGCGTTTAGTAGACCGTGAGTTCCTTTTGCCCCCCATAGGTTCACGTATATCGCCTTCACGCCCGTTTTCTCCAGTTTCACGTTTGCTGCTTTTATTAGGCTGGTCTTGCCAACCATTCTTGGACCTAGTATGGCGATCCATCGTCTCGCTTTGACGAGGCGGACGAGTTCATCTAATTCTTTCTCACGTCCGAAAAGTTCTTTTGGAAATTCCTTTGGGTTGAGGTTGAATAATGACAAACTTAACCCCCTTAAGTACTTAAGGGAGTCCCCACGGGTTTTAAATCTATCGGCAAACAGAACGTGCACTCTACTCTCACTGCAGGCGTCTGAGTTTCAAATGCATTAGACATAACACGCCTACAACACTGTGGGGAGTACCGCTGCAACCGCGTAGAGGTGGCGACGTCTCTCCCGCTAATCCCCTTTTTTCTATCTTCCATGGCTTACTACGAGCATTCCACAAGTCCTTTTCATACCGAGACCATTCTAGGGCCCTGTTGAGGTTTTTGGGTTATGCCACGTGGCATGAAGCGAGTCCTTCCAGGATATCCTGGGGCTCAGACTGTACTCTTTAACTTCATCATCTCGGAGCCGCTTAACCTCACCTTTAGCAATCGAAAAAGCCAACTCAAAAAGTGCATCAAGCTGCCGAAGCAGTTTAGCACGTATCGCCTGACTATCAACACGTGCAATTCGACACGTTTTTCCTAGGTATAGGGCTACTCGGTCAGATGACTTTACAGACACTATATCTGACACACCCCCCTATACCTACCTTTTTTCACCGTCGAAAATTCCCTGGCCACGACTGTCAACCAGAACAATAAAGCCTGGATTACCCTTTATTGTTCCACTTCCACCTAAGTTTTTTCACCGCTGCGCATCATGGAAAGCTGCTGTTGAAAATCAAAGTGTGAATTCATTTTAGCTAGGTATAGGGCTACCTTCCTATAGACATTTTTTCAGCCTTTAATGAGATCCCCCCATACCCTCATTTTGACAGTTAAACGACCCCGCAAAATGCGCCTACCCCTCCCCCCTTCCGCAAATATTTTTCAGTACAGATGAAGGGTTGAGGCTGCGGGGCTGCACAAGATTGAGTAAGTCTTAACTCTTACGACAGTGCCTAGTCTCTGTTGGGCTCTGAAGCGATGCGTACATTTTGTATGGACTGCCGTTTTTTCCGCGGAAACCTCAGCCTAGGAGACCGACAATTTCTCTTGGATCTGCTTAAGCAGTATGATGCAAAGTTGATTTTGGAAAGCTGGGTTCAGCGTGGTCAGGTTAAGAAGCCCAGTGGGCGTAATGTCGATTTAGACAAGGTTAAGGCAGTCGAGATCCTCAAACGTGAGGGTTTCTGTAGAAAAGAACGCGTGCACGTTTACGCTTTAGACGTAGCCTGTATTTTTCATACAGAAAGGAAGAGCGTGCCGTTGAAATGAAGCGTGGACGACTGGAATCAGCTGCCGAAATCATTGAAGAAACTGCTAAGAGCCCATATGCCGCTCGAACACGAATCTTAGGCAGAGCTGGTATTCAATATGGATTTCTCCGTTGCATGCTGAACGCTGGGCTACTTGAAACGGTTAAGACTGGCCGGCGGACGAGAAGATTAACAGTTACGTCTAAGGGCCGAGAGCTCTTACAACACTACAAAACCTGCGATTCACTGTTTCCTGAGGCCTACTTGGAGACGTTAAAGAGAAACCCACGCGAAGAATCCAAGCCATGAAGTCATTCAGCTTTTTTTGAGACAGGACCCATCCGTTTTGAATATTCTTTTTCAGCCTTCTCTAAGTCTACCTGCAAATCCTCTATCCAATAAAGATCCGTTTCTAATGATAATCTTACTTCCTGGAGAAATTTAAGCACCCACTCGTTAACTTCCGCGTCGTTGAGGATAACTGGCATCCACTCATTGACGGATAATTTAGTGGCTGAAGGAAGAAGGAAATGGAGTTGACCGAATAAGTAGCCAAAAAACGTCATTCTAAACTCTTCTGTTATGGATGGTTTGTGTCCTAGTCTTACCGATTCTGCTAACACTAGGTTGACCGATACATTTCTGAAAAAGTCGACAGTGTGTTTAAGGGCGAGCAAGGCTTCTTCTCTGAGTGGCTTACCTGCCCAGCTTTTCCATTTTCCAAACAGCATGGGTTCAAGATGTTCCCATTTTTCTAGCACTGCGTCAACTTTGTCCCAAAGTTTCTGGGTGCCGAGAGCCCAGCATAATCCGATCAACGTTAAGCAATAGATTTTTGATTTGACTCTCTTCTCATTCAGCCTTTCTTCAGCCATTCTTATGAGACCAGCCTTTTCCAACCGTTTTACAGCGTCGTGGACGGACGAGTAGTCAACTCCAGCCCTTTTGGCGATTTCAAACTGGCTTGAGGGCCCATTCTCAGCCAAGTGTAAAAGCACTCTCACATCGTTTGTTCTAGGCTGCAGGAGATACCGGTTAAAACTATCATTTTTGATACGTGGATTTTCCATACTATGGCATTCCACACTATGTTTTTTCGTGATATACTAAGGTCTTACTATCCATATATAAAACTATTGTTAAGTAATAGTCAGGTGAAAGATTTGCCGATCGTGAGAAAAATAATTTCCATTGGAAAGACAAGCAAAGCTGTGATAATACCGAAAAGTTGGCTAACCTACCTTGAGAGCGAAGCTGGCAAACCAATCGAAAACGTTGCAGTTGAAGTGAATCGGGTTCTAAAAATAACCGCCATAGTTCCCAAGGAAGGATAGGAGTAATGGGCAAAGTCACAGAGCTCACGGTAACGAAGGGCAAGACCGTTAGGGCCGAAGAAAAGGAAGAGTGGACCCGGGTCGAATACAGCTTAAAAGCGAGTGTCGACGACAGCGAGGATCTGCAAGTCGCTAAGGCAAACATTGAAAGGATTATTGATAGCTGGGTAACAGAGGTCGGTTTACCGAGGACTACTCCCACATCTGCAGCCAAGCCCACTGCACAGCTGCCTGGACTAGATCCGGACGAGCTCGCGAAGCTACCATGGCGGACGTACAAAACGAAAGAACCGTGCAAACCTGAGGAAGTTGGGTGGGTTTTTCGGAATACACACGGGGTAGAAGCCCTCGCGGATTTGATTGAGAAGCACGGAAATGATGTCCCGGTGCAGATAGGCCCACACAAGTTTACGGTACGTTTTAGCGGCAAGGAGAAGCAGTTCATCGGCAGGGCTCCGATCAAAAGTCAGGCATAATCGAGGGAAGCGCAGATGATTCGGGAAGAAGGACGCGGATCCTCTTGCGTTTGCAACTCGGGAAATCATCCGCATCCAACCACCAAAGGTGATCGGTGTTGAGTAATCCTTCTAAGGATAAAAGATATTTGGAACACAAATGCGGCGAATGCGCCAAGTTCAAAGTGCCCGGTGCCAACTGCCCCAACTATGAGCATTTCTTTGAGTTTGTCGATGGAAGACCTATGATGGACGGGGAATGTACCGCTTGCAGCGATTTCTATCCAAAATGTTCAGCGGATGGCGAATCGGGAAAAATCAGCCAAGCGGGCCGAATGGTTTCCCTTACTTTTGAACATGCGGAGCTTTTTCACGACGATTCTAGAAACTGTTACGCCAGGGTAACTCATAGCGAAGCAGCGTCTATTCACAGCATCAGAAGCCGAGATTTCAGAATTCGGCTTTCCAGATTGTTATGGAAAGACATGAAAAAAGCCCCCAGTAGCGAAGCGATTAATAGCGCCATTAATGTGCTCGAAAGCACGGCATTGTTTGAAGGTAAACAATACACACTTCACAATAGAGTAGCGCCTGACCCAGATGGAAACGGCGTATGGATTGACATGTGCAACGACAAGTGGCAGGCCATCCATGTTACGGCCGATGGTTGGCAAATAGTTGATAATCCACCCATTCTGTTCAGAAGGTACAGCCACCAGCAGCCTCTTGTGGCGCCGGTACGGGGCGGCGATCCAAAACTGTTTCTCAAATTTGTTAATCTTGCTGAAGATAATGGAGACAACCGGGTACTACTGCTTGTCGAAATCATTCACTTCTTAATTCCAGAAATACCACATGTGATTCTCGATTTATATGGACCTCAGGGCAGCACAAAAACTACATTGTTCAAGTTGATTCGGAGTCTAATTGATCCCTCTTCCGTTGAAGTATTAAGCATTCCAAGGGACGAGAGAGAACTTGTCCAGCAGCTTTCGCATCATTGGTGCGCGTTTTATGACAACGTTGGTTCTTTACGCTGGTGGGTGTCAGATGCCCTCTGCCGGGCTGCAACCGGAGGAGGGTTCACAAAACGAGAATTGTACACTGACGATGATGATGTTGTTTACAATTATCGCCGTTGCATAGGCTTGAACAGCATCAACATTGCAGCACAACGGCCGGATCTGCTGGACCGTTGCTTACTGATCGGATTGAAACATATCCCAAACGACAAGCGGAAAACTGAGGAAACGTTATGGCAAGAATTTGACAGGGTAAAAGGCGAGATCCTCGGCGGATTCTTAGATGCACTTTCGAAGGCAATCAAAATCTACCCAACAATAAAATTGGATGAGCTGCACCGCATGGCCGACTTTGTTAAATGGGGTTGTGCAATCAGTGAAGCCCTTGGCATTGATCAAAAGAAGTTTCTTGCAGCTTACGACGCAAATGTTGAGCTCCACACTGAGGAGGCAGCTCGCAGCAGTCCAGTTGCCGAGGTTGTCCTGAAATTTATGGATGGAAAACTGCTGTGGGAAGGCAGCCCAAGCGAACTCTACGGGAAACTGTTGGAAACCGCTAAGGAGATGGGGGTTAGCACACGGCAAAAATCCTGGCCAAAGGCGCCAAACACTTTGATCCGACGCATCAACGAGTTAGTACCGGCACTAGCACAGTTCGGCTATGAAGTTGTTGAAACGCGGAAAAACAAGACTAGAATTATAAGGATAAATACCGTCACAACCGTCACCCCTGAGAAAGTCCATGAAAATGATGGAAATCCAAGTGACGATACTAGTGACGGTACTGAAGGTAGAGTACCGTCACCTAAAAACGATGGAAAAACTCGGTCAAGTGACAATGGTGACGATAGTGACGATATTTTACACACTTCTTCTGGCAGTTCAGAATTCGACTTGAACTCTAGCGTCACCGAAGACAATGTTCTGGGCTGGTTAAGGCTCAACTGGAAAGGCGGGACCCAGGCGGAGTTTGATGAACTGCTAAAATCACAAGGGTACAACACAGAACAGGCTGCGCAACTACGTCAGAAATGGCTCAATCAGGGATTGCTCAGGCAGCACTCAGGATCTCTAGTTTGGATCGACGGCGAAGATGAAAAGCGCCCCATGCAGCAGTTAGGCTCTCGGGAAATGCTTGAGCTGCTACATAATGAGTTGCCCGGGGGCAGAGAGTTCAGTGAACAGCAATTTCTGGGCTTCGTGGTCAGGCATGGATGGAGCCGCGAGCAACATGATACTCTCTTTCAGAAGCTTGTTGATGAAGGAAGCATCATGCGAACTCCTGGGGGCGGTTACATATGGGCATGAGAGAGTTTGTCGTCAACTACACGCCGAAAGCGGTAGCAGGGGTAGCGGGAGTAGCGGTTTCAACACGCGATATACAGAAAAGTCCTCTGTTTACTCACGCTCAAAACTCAGATGCACCGCATATAAAAACCGTAACTTCCGTAACTCCCGTAACCGAACATTCGCTGCACGGAGGGGGATAGATTGATGAAATGTCTGAGGTGTGGCGCTCAGCTTCGCGAAAGTCCATACCAACATTTTAGGAGACGCCTATACGAAGAGAACCCGGAGCTTGGTTATGTCGCTTTTCAAAGATGCCATCAATGTGGAACCGTGATAAGGCTTGAAGTTAGAAGTCCTAAGGAGAAACTTGGAAACGAAGGTTTGTAGGGTATGGTTGACGCTGAGGTTCAAGACGGAAACTTTGAAAAAAGCAGAGATCCTCAGCCCCAAGCCAATACTGCGGGCAACATAGGGGGTTGCAATGCTCGTAGTAATGGCCAAGTCTTGGCATGCCCAGAATGTGGAACGCAGAAGCTCTTCAAGGATGGCTTAAGATACTTGTTCGATCGCGCTGCAGTTCAACGGTGGCTATGCAGAAACTGCGGATACCGCTTTTCTGAGAAAGGGCCCCAGGGCTCCAGTCAACCACCGCAAAAAACGTCTGACATGTCTCAACATGTCTCAATAATTGAGACGCAGTCATTAAAAGGCGAATTGGCCACACTTGTTCCTTGCCGAGTAGGCGCCTCGGAGCGAGAGGCGAAAAACTTGGAAGAAGAAGCCCGACAAGAACTAGCCCAGCGGGAGGGCACGACGCAGACAGCAGTGGATGCTAAAGGCAAAATCCTAGAGTTTGCATGGCACCTGAGAAAGCAAGGTCGCACGCCAGGAACGATCAACGTCTACGTCAAATACCTGACAGCTCTAGTTAAGCGAGGAGCCGACTTGAATAGTCCTGAAAGCGTCAAAGACGTAATCAGCCAACAGGAACATTGGGGTCCGTCTACAAAGAAACAAGCCTGCATCATCTACGCAGCGTTCTGTTTGAAACATCGAATAAACTGGGCTGATCCACCAAACTACAAGCCGCAAAGGAAACTACCGTTCATTCCGCTCGAGAAAGAAATAGACGCTTTAATCGCTGCATGCGGTCAAAGAACAGGAACCATCCTTCAAACCCTAAAAGAAACAGGAGCCAGAATAGGCGAAGTCTTAGCCTTGAAATGGACAGACGTCGACTCAGAACACTGCACCATCAGCATAAACAACCCTGAGAAGAACAGCAACCCAAGAATCTTCAAGGTCAGCAACAAACTGATCAGCATGCTCAACGCCTTACCCAAGATTAACGTCAAAATCTTCAGCGGCCTAAACGCGGGCATCTCCTCAAACTTTCGCCAGCAGAGAAGACGAGCAGCGTTGAAACTTCAGAACCCACGGTTAAGTCAGATCCACTTCCACACTCTCAGGCATTGGAAGGCTACAATGGAATTCGCCAAGACAAAGAACATTTTGCACGTCATGCAAGTCTTGGGTCACAAGAACATCCAGAACACCATGCTGTACACGCAGCTCATCCAGTTTGAAAGCGACGAATACCACGTGGCTCGTGCCAAAACGTCGACTGAAGAAGACGAGCTGATAAAGGTCGGTTTTGAATTTGTCCGCTACGACGACGTTGAGAAAGTGGCTATCTACCGAAAACGCAAGTAGCCATGCTGAGACTGCTGGTATTTGGTGAAAACAACTCGTAAATGGCTAAATACTCCCTCAAACACTATTCAATTTTCCACATCAACCAAAGCTTACAAGAAGGTAGTCAACTTGAACGGCAAGCCGCTCGTGTCCATAGTGTCCGCAGGGTTATCCAAGTTTGGAAAACTGGAAGGGCTGTACGCGAGAGAGATTTTTGCTCTGGCCGCCAAGGAGGCGTACGACCGATGTCCAAAGTTGAACCCTAAGAAAGACATCAAGGCTCTGTTTGTCGGGCAGATGGGCGAATCCTACGAGCATCAAGGCCACACGGGTGCAACAATGGCAGACTGGGCTGGCTTGCTTCACGTACCTGCCACAAGAACAGAAGCCGCATGCGCATCTTCAGGAGCGGCGTTGAGGGCAGGCATTTACGCCGTGCTTTCGGGTCTGTGCGACACTGTCATGGTCGGCGGTGTTGAAAAGATGACTCATCGAAGCACGGCTGAGGTGACTGAGTACCTTGCCATGGCTTCGGATTACCCGTTTGAACAGTGGAACGGCATAACCTTTCCAGGGCTGTTCGCGTTGATAGCTACGGCGCACATGAACGCCTACGGCACGACTGAGAAGGACTTGTCAATGGTTGCTGTGAAGAACCATTATCACGGCAGCATGAATCCGAAGGCTCAGATACAGAAGGAGATAACCTTTGAGCAGGCTTTGTCCTCGAGAGTGGTCGCTTGGCCGCTGAAACTATACGATTGCTCATTAATCACGGACGGGGCAAGCTGCATAATCATTACCAAACCTGAGTTGGCGCGGAAATACACCGACACGCCAGTGCACATAATCGGAAGCGGACAGGCAAGCGACACCATAGGGCTCTACGAAAGAGAAAGCTTCACTTCGCTCAAGGCTGCAAAGATCGCGGCAAAACAAGCCTACGAAATGGCCGCAGTCAAACCTGAAGATGTAGACCTCGCTGAAGTTCACGACTGCTTCACCATAGCCGAAATCATTGCCTACGAGGACTTGGGCTTCTGCAAGCCAGGCGAAGGCGGAAAACTCGTCGAAAGTGGAGAGACGAGACTCGGCGGAAGAATCCCAGTGAACACAAGCGGAGGCTTAAAGTCCAAAGGGCATCCCGTGGGCGCGACAGGAACAGCACAGGCGTATGAGATGTATCTGCAGCTTACTGGACAGGCGGACAAGCGGCAGGTTAGAGACGCTGAGGTCGGGTTGACGCATAATCTTGGCGGTTCGGGTGCTACTGCAGCCGTCCACATTTACAGGAGGGCTTGACAGATGAGCGATCAGGTGCCGTTCACAATAGAGCAATTCTACAAGTGGGCAAGTCAGGGAAAAATGATGGGTGGAAAATGCAAGAAGTGCGGAAGAATCCAGTTTCCGCCGAGACCACTTTGTGACAACTGCCTTTCTCAAGAGTTCGAGTGGACTGAAATTCCAACGAAGGGAAAACTGCTAACGTACACTATCATCCACGTTGCGCCAACACAGTTCCAGTCAATGGCGCCATACGCGGTGGGCATCGTCCAGTTTGAGAACGGCTTGAAGCTTCCGGGCATGATCAAAGACGTTTCCCTAGAACAGGTAAAGATAGGCATGTCACTCACAATACAGTTTGAGGCGTGCGCCACGATTGGTCAATGGCCGCACTGGCCGAGATATCACTTCAAGCCACCATAGCATGGAATGTTCAGGTTTGTTTTCCACGTTTTCTATTGCTTTTCAGGAGTCCTGCCAACATATTCTATTAAGGACGGCAGGTCTGCGAGCGACGTTATGAAGTAGTTTGCTCCTGAACTGATCAGGTCTTTCGGTGAAGAGACTCCTGTCGGCAAGCCAACGGCAGTCACCTTCAACTCTCTAGCGCACTTCATGTCCATCACGCTGTCTCCGACAACGATTGCCTCATCAGCCTTGACTTTCAGAGCCTTCAGCGCAGCTTCCAAGTGTTCGCTGTTGGGCTTGACGTACTTCACCTTATCCCTGGGGACAAGTGCATCGAAATAATCCTCAATCTTGAACCGTTTCAGAACGTAGTCTGTGGATCTCTGGCCGTTAACCGTGCACAAGCACATCTTCAGCTTCATCTCCTTCAGAGCCTTCAAAGCCTCAACAGCGCCTGGAAACAAGCTCGTGTTTTTGGCGGCCTCCAACTCGTATTTTTCAGCGATTGCCAAGGCCTTCTCCCGCGCTTCCACCATGCTCTTTTGAGACTTTTCGTGGTTCTTCATGAAAATCTCAGTTTTCTTCAGCATCTCAAATATGCTTTCATTCAGCGACAGTATTGACGCGGGCAAGCCAATGCTTATTAGAAAGCTTCTCACCTCGGCTCGAACCGCCTTGAAGTCTATGTTGAAAGCCACAATTGTTCCATCCAAGTCGAAGATGACAGCTTTCACAACCATAGCGTCCACTCTTGTCCATCGGTTTAGAACCGTCTAATCGTGTCGTGAAAGAGATATACTTTACGGTAAAGCGAATCAGGCTGCTGACAGTTTACTTTTCGAGTCTTCAGAATGATATCCCGCCACTAGCATGGCTTAGTAGAAGTAAGTCGAATATTCAACCTCTAACATAATGCTCTACTGATGTGAAATGAACGTTGAAGAATACACCAAACAGACGCTTTGGCCCATCCTGATCGAAACGGTTCACGCTATGATAATGTATCCAAACCACAAAGCCTACACAAGAGACGTAATCCTTCCTGAAAAGCCCGAAATAACTGCCGCAGAACTGGCTGTAAGGCTTAAGATGCCCTTGGGCGAAGCTGTGGTAATCCTCCATGAACTGAGTGAAGAAAGGAAAACGAAACCCTAAGCGCGTTGTCAGGCTACTTTCTGCCGTCTCCTGATTACTTTGTCAAGTCGAAGGTCTTGTTTGTATTTTGTTCTACAAGGATGTCCTTCTGCCCTGAATATCCGCGGTTCCTTCGGCCTGGCAGCGACAGACCATATTGTGCCCAGTTTTATCTTATTCTGATGAGAGCACACGTACCCGCTGTGATTGGACAGGATTTTCTGCGCAGCTCCTACATCGATTTCTCCGTTCTATCGTTTGATTGCTTCGTAAATAGTCGCGTATCTGAGCAGCGAGTCCCAGTTGCAACGCGCTCTCTCGTCTATGTCTTCCATATCCTGCATTTCTGCGTGAACAAAATGGTTAGTGCAGACCATGAAGCTGTCGCCGTCCTCGGGTCGACGCACTCTTGTCTTATTGGGGGAAGCTTCAACAACTGCCAAATTGCCCTCCCTGTCGGCGAGAAGATAGTGTTTGAAAGAAGCTTGACGGCTTCATCAACGTTACTGCATTTGTCAAGGACGCATCTGAGAGCGAGGCAGAAGCTGACCCCGTGCTTGACTGATTTTCCTTCCACACCTATCATGGCTACGGGCCAATCCTTCGTCGTTTACGCCGTCTTCTCTTCCGATGAAAATGTCGGTGTGACCGAGGCTCCAGTACCCGTCGTTAGGGCAGGTGAGATAACCTTCAGTGTACTTCTTGAAGCTGTAGAAGAAGTCGTAGTTTCGTCCAAACACAACATCAGAATTGCTGACCGCTGCGAAGGCACTGCACATGGGCCCAACTTTGAAGACGCCGACGCCTAAAACGAAAGCTGCTGTCTGCTCGTACGAGGCATGACCCCCTTCGGGGAATCCCTTGATTTCTTCTAGGATTTCTGGGAAGACCCGTCGAACTTCGCCTTCATTCTTTCTTCCGAAGTCGAGCTTCTCAACTGACTGTTCTGGGACTCTGAAACCGTGGTTGTACACGATGGCTCCGTATCCGTAACCCGTCTTATGATATGAGCCTCTGACTATGGGATGAAACACGGGAATTCGCACTCCACTATTTCTTTTTTCCTTTGAAGGCCTTGGCGGCTGAAAAGCATTTCTCCTTCATGTCTTCAAGGGAACTTCCAACGATCTCAATTCTGTCTAGGTCTCCCTCGCCGAGGCCTCTCTTCACGGCTTCCTGTATCACAGACATCTTTTCAGGGTTCAAGCCCGCAAGCACGGCGCCAACTGTTTCGACTGCCACTGCGTCTCTGCCGACAACTAAGGTGTTCGTTTCTGTCCTGTATTTGACGCTGTCCTTCGTCGCATGCGGCATTGCTGCTACTCCTCGGTAAAGGTATGTGCCGTCCAGCACGGCGAGGTCTATTCCTCCTATTGCCTCATAAGCATCCAGCAAGGCTGCGTCGAGTTTTTTGTGGAATCTTGCCTTCTTCGGGTCTGGAACCAAGCCGAATAGGTTCTTGATTATGCTTCCCCTCTCGAAGCCTCGCAGGATGTGGGTGCTGACGAAGACGTTGGGCTTGAAGAGTATGTGTGAGAAGTTCATTTCTTCGTCGGCAATCTTGACTTTTCTCGTGTCTGGGTCATCTGAAAGGTTGAAGGGGACAACTCGCTTGGTGAAGAGCTCTTTCCAGATTTGAAGCCTCTCCAGACCCTTGCCCCTGTAATTGTCGGATTCAGCCACGTAGATGCGTGGGCCTTTGCTGAAGCAGCTGATGATTGCGTCGAGCACGTTGACCGTGGTGTGGTTTTCTGTCTTGTGGTCGAAGACGCCTACCTTGACAACAACGGATCGCTGAGAACTATTCAGATCGTCTATCTTTCCGATAAGTTCAAGCGCGTGTACGAGAGACTCCTTGGGGCTTCCGTCAAACTCGACTAGAGCAACTTTCGATACCATAAGTGCTTCACATCTTCTCTCCTTGTAGGCATCGGCCAAGATAACCGTTTCCAAACCCTGCGGAAACTAATTTCCGCATTCAGCAATTTCATTTGCTAAGAGGCAAATTTATTTGCCCATTAGCAACACAGTAGGTGAAGAGGCAAGGCGCAGCATATGATTGACTCTGAGAAGGCTGAGAAGCTTCTGAAAGCATTGGCAGACAAGTCAAGACTCCAGATACTCGAATGCATACAGGAAGGCACTTCCAACCCGGGCGAAATAGCCAAGGACCTGAATCGGCACAGGTCAACCATCGAAAAACATCTGAGAGTACTTCTGGCGGCGAGGATTGTTGAGAAAGTTCCATCGTTGACCAAGGGCGGCCAGCTTTCGGTTCGGTACAAGGTGCGCGAAAATGCCGTGACGTTGCTGGCTAAGATTCGGGAAGCTATCAAAGAAGACTTGGGCTAAATGATTTGGACGCTTGACGCTTTGAAGACCAAATAGACTTCAGAGTTGAGCGTTATTCTCATGTCGTGGAAGGAGCCTTTGGTTATCTGAACTGTGAAGGGTTTTCCAACATCAATTCTGAGTTTCACAACCGAGCCCAAGTCCTGAATCCCAATTATGCTGCCTTTGAAGACGTTTCTTGCGCTGGATTCAAGTCGGTTCTTGGACAGTATGATGTCTTCTGGACTGACGAAGATTGAAACTTCGCCTATGTTCGGGGCTGTTGCTATGACCTGCACGCCGTTTCCAATGTCTATTGACGTGGTTCCTTCCTTCGTCATCTTTGCGGTTCCTCTGAAAGTATTTTCCACTGCCGCAAAACTTGCCAAAGTCTTCGAAAGCTTGCCGAAAATCTCCGCGGGAGTTCCCGCCTCGCTGATTCTGCCGTTGTCCATCAGGGCGATTCGGTTGGGCAGATTCTTGGCCTGAAACATGTTGTGCGTCGCAATCACGATCGTGGTCTTCAGCTCGCGATTCGCGGCAGCTATTGCTTCTTCGGCGATTGAAGCGTTTTTCGGGTCCAAATTAGCAGTAGGTTCATCCAAGAGGAGAAGCTTGGTGTTTAGCACCAAAGCTCTCGCTAGTGCGACTCTCTGCTGTTCTCCGCCCGAAAGCTTCTTCGCCTGTCTCTTCTCGAAGCCCTCCAGCCTGACAAGTTTCAATGCCTTGCTGATTTCTTCGTCAATCTTGCTTTTAGGCGTTTTTCTTATTCTCAAGCCGTAGACTACGTTGTTGTAGACTGAGGTGCTGAAGAGTACGGTTTTCTGGAAAACCATAGTGCTTTCAAGGCGCATCTGCTCAAGGTTCTTGTTCGCGACCCTTCTTCCATCAAAATGCACCTCGCCCTTCGTAGGCTTCTCGATGAATGCTAGAATCTTGAGCAGCGTTGTCTTTCCTGAGCCGTTGGGTCCGAGGAAAGCCAGTGCTTCGCCTTGGTTGATTTTCAGGTTTATGTCTTCCAACACGGTCTTGTCGTCGAAAGCCTTTGTGACGTTTTTCAATTCAGCGATTAGGGTCATTTCTTTCTCCTTTGAACGAGATTCAAGGCCAAGTTTATTCCGAAAACCATTACAAGCAGGATTATTGCCAGAGCCATAGCCACGTCTATGTTGTTGCTGTCTATTTCAAGCTTGATGCCTGTGGTCAAAAGCTCTGTAACGTGTGCTATGAACCCGCCCACAAACACGGCTACGCCCAGTTCTCCAATCGCACGGTTGAAACTTGCTATTCCGGCAAGAAAAATGCCGTCCAAAGCTTCTCTTAGAACCGCGAAAGTGGCTTGGGACTCTGAAGCCCCCAAAGTCTTGGCAAGACTCGCTACGTCTGGGTCAACTGCTTCTATTGCTGAGGTTGCCAGGCTCACAACTATGGGCGCAACGAGTACTGCTTCGCCGATTATTATGGCCGTGGGAGTATACAACAGGCCCAAGAAGCCAAGAGGTCCATTTTCTCGCGAGAATATCATGAATAGGAAGAAGCCAAGGGCTACTGTCGGTATGCCTATCAATGAGCTGAATATCGTCTTGACTAGAAACTTGCCCCTGAAATTCGAACGCCCCAAAAACATCGCTATAGGGATTCCCCAGAGAGCAGCAATCAAAGTAGCAGAACCTGAAACAAACAGCGACCGCAACGTTATCTCGGCTATCCGTGGGTCACCAGAAAAAATGAGCTGGAGAGCTTTTAACAGGCCATCCAAGATGTTCATTGGCTTTCTTTCCGTCTAGCTATAGAGTTCTGGGTATCGAGGGTCCCGATATTCTAGTGGGCATTCTGTCCCGTTGATGAACGCGTAGTCTTGTATCCATTGAACTATCTGTGAAGTCGAGTTCTGCTTAAGTAGCTGAACGGTGCTGTGGAAGAGGCTTTCTCCGTATTCATCTTTTCCATAGTTGTCTATCAGTTGCTGGCAGTCGTCTGAGATCAGGTACTTTATGAAGGTTATCGCGTTTGAAAAGTTGACGCTCGGGTGGCGTGTCTGGTTGACTGCCATCACGCTGTAGACATTGAGCAGGTCTTTCGTCTCGGCCAAATGCTGCACTAGAGATATTGTGTGGTCTTTTGCCAGTTTTAAATATGTGCCGATGTCTGAAAGTGTATATGCTCCGAATTCGTTGGCCATGTTCAGCGTTGCGCTCATGCTCGATCCTGCGCTGGCGTACCATGATTCTTGGGATATTTGTGTGTAGTTGTAGCTGGCTTTTGTCCACAAGGTCTTCTCCTTCGTGTGGGTTCCCGAACCGTCTCCTCTGGATACCCACGCCCGTGTATTGTTGCTTCTTCCATAGTCAACTATTTTTTTCAAGGCGTTTGTCGTGGTTGATCCGTTGATGCCCGCTGGATCTGAGGCTGGACCCACTATCGTGAAGAAGTTGTAGGCTATGATTTTTCGGCACGAGCCGTCTCCGCCTTGGAGGAACTGTGTCTCGTTTGAGGGCGAGTGCACGAGCAGAGCGTCCACGTTGCCTCCTTGTGCTTGTTGTATGGCTTGTCCTGTGCCCACGGGCAGGAATCCGAGGTCTATGCGGTATTTTGCTTCAAAGGCCTGTTTTGTCGCGTTCAGAAGCCCAGTTTCCCACAGGCTCGTCGTTGTAGATACTAGGAGCCTTGTGCGAGTGAAATACTGGAAATAGGCGTAAGATCCTCCGACTATCAGCACTGTTGCTGCTGCGGCAATTATGAGCACTTTTATCCATGTTTTCATGTTTGGTCACCGTTATGTTTGTTGATTCATATCGACTCAATTTATAAACATATCGTCACAATAGACAAGAATGTAATGCCCACCCAAAAAAACCACGAACACTCGTGTAAAGTCTGGATAGAGCACAAAGGCAAGCCGGTCCTCGGCAAGGGCGGAGCCGAAATACTGGCGGAAATCGAAAGCAAGGGGTCCATTTCCGACGCTACTTTGAAATTAGGTATGTCATATCGCTACGTTTGGAACTACTTGAAGAAGATTGAGAAGGCCATGGGCGACCCAGTGGTGGAGACTTACAGAGGCGGCAAAGCTGGGGGCGGCGGTGCAAGGTTGACAGAGCTCGGTAAGAGTCTGCTGGAAGAGTACAAGCGCGTGGAGTGCTACCTGGGTGAGGTTCTGTCTGATGCGGAGTATTGGGAGGTGTTAGGATTGAAGATTAGTGCGAGAAACCGTTTCAAGGGGAAGGTTGTGGCTGTGGAAAAAGATGCCATAACGGCGAAAGTCAAGGTTGAAGTAAGAGAGCCTACTGTGGTCACGGCGTTGATTTCTAGGGAGGCCGTTGAGGACTTGGACATAAAAGTTGGAGACAGTGTCGAGGCGATTGTGAAGGCAACTGAAGTCATGATAGCTAAGAATTCTAACTAATTGCTTGATGTTGGGTATCTCTCTTAGGATCGCTTCTCCTATCACTGGATGTAGTCCGAATTCAAGGTCATGATTAAGATCAGGTAATGGGTCTTCACAAACCTAATCCACAGAATTAGCGCACGCTTTCTCAATAATACAGTACACAATTATCATTTCTCTCCCTCCACTTTCTGACCGTCCATCTCATAGAAAGTTGGCGTCTTTTCGAGTTCTCTAATGATAGATTTGGGCCTTGACCAGTTGTAGCTCGCCCCTGGCAAATATCTTCTCATATAACGGCAGTTCGGATTCGCACACCTAGCAAAGATTTCCCAGTAGTGTTCATTTTCATTCTCTACTTTATTGTAGGTGTAAGAATAGACCCTATTTCCACAGATGCATTGCGGGGGCAATGGAATGACCTGTTTCATTAGACCCCAGAGCTTGTCCAGTTTCAACAAAAGGTCTTTCCTTCCCATTTGCTCCAGTCGAGCTTTCAACATGTCTTTAATGTCAGGCCAGTGCGCCTCGGGATTTCGCGTTTTCAGTTCAGTCGATAGCCTATGTATTTCACCGATTTCTTCGTTTAAGACCCATTCTCGTGGTCGCCCGAGTTTTTTGGTCTGCATCATTGATTGAAGTTGTCATATCTCAGATTTAACTCATTTACTTGGCAACCGTATGAGGGATTTTCCGTGTTTTGACAAGTCTGCTGTCGATTGCTAGCTCTGCTTGTCCCCAGCGTAATCCTCTAATACTTCCCATTCTCCAACAAGATTGACCAAGCAATCTCACTTTCAATTATGGTTCATTGAAAAGTCTAAGGACTTTCTGGTTGTCCAGTGGATGGCGCGTGCTCCAAGCCTTTATGAACGAAGCATCCAATACGGCATCAACGTCTTTTGCATCGTTCCGTTTCAAGAGCTTAACAACTTTCTCCTCGACTATCCTGGTGAGGTTGTCTTCCCCGACTTTTCGGATAAACCTGCTGAGAACGCTTCTCGGATACGCTGCTTCGTCTATCTTTATCAGGCACAGTTTTCTCAGTCGTTGATCCACGTCAAGCAGTCTAGTCATTTCTCTTAGACTGCGAACGCCCTTCATTTTCATAACAATGAAAGTTCTGAAAACCCCTAATGGACTCCTTGGAGGTCTCCCAGGCCCAACCGTGTGAAAGCAACCGTGCACTGCAGCTTTAGCAAAACTTAAGTCTACGTTTTTGAAGAGGGTTTCTAGGGTCTCGTGTTCATCTTGTCCCGCTAGGATTCACCTCCTAAGCTTGGACGCTACTCAAAAATACGAGACCCCAACCAAAATTAAACATTAACTCAATTTAGGGACAAGCCAGCGAGCGCTCTGGCGGGTGTTTGCGGCGTGCCGAAACGTTTTCACGTGCGTCTAAGAGGCGAGTTCTGCTGCCAAACATTCTATATATAAGAATGCCCTCGTCCTCAAGAATCTTCAAATGCTCCTTTGCCTTCGAGTGGATCACGCCGACTTGCTTGGCAATTTCAGAAGTGTTGAGAAGCTCAGACTTCATCAGAAGCTCCAAGATCTTCAATCTGGTTTTTGAGCATAACACATCCTCTATGTCCATAGCCTCTCTACTCATAACGAGTCTTCTTAATTGATTATGATTTGTCTGCAACCTTTTCTAAAGAGTCAACTCTGCCCTTTTGTGCTCTATCTATTGACAACAAGTGTTCAGGCATGTTCACCCAGACTTTCTCACTTTCCTCTAAGCAAGGCTGAATAGGAAGCGTTACAATGAACGTGCTTCCTTTACCAATGGTGCTTCTTGCAGAGATTCTGCCACCATGTGCCTCAACGAAGCGCTTGCAGATAGACAGGCCAAAACCCATTCCCCTCGCTTTAGTGGTGAAAAGCGGCCTGCAAATGTTCCTCAAAGTTTCCTCCGACATGCCAACCCCTGTGTCCGAGAAAACAATTTCCAAATCACCGTTTGATTCCCTGCTTTCTATTGTCAGTTTGCCGCCCTTGGGCATGGCGTCAACGGCGTTCTTGATTATGTTTATAAAGGCTCTCTTCATTTTGTCTGTATCAACTTTTATCTTCGGCTGGGCTCTTGTTAGATCTGCTACCCGAACTTTCTCGGGAATCTTGACAGCGGATAAGGCTATCTTTACGATTGATTTGGGGTTGCTCTCAATCAAATCAAGCTTTGTCTCTCTTGAGTATTCCAAGAGGTCGTTTATGATTTTGTTCGAATTTTCAATGTCTTTCTCGATAATCCTGAGCATTTCTTTCGATTTGCTGTCAATTTTCGAGCCGCATTTTATCTTTAGGTAGTAAGTGGCGCCTGCAATGCCCGTTAACGGGTTGCGCAGGTCGTGACCAATCATGGCTGCTAACTCTCCTATGGCAGCAAGTCTTTCGGAGTTGACAAGCCGTTGCTGCGTTTCTTTCAGCTGCTTGGTTCTCTCTTCTACCTTTTCCTCTAAGTGTTGCGCATATTCCTTGACTTGTTGTATTAGTTTTGCGTTTTCGATGGCTGTGGCAGCTTGATGGGCGAACAGTTCAAGAGGGGCAAGTGATTCTTTGGTCGGTCGTCGGCCATCTTCAGGGTCATCCATACTCATTATGCCCACGACTTTGCCGCCGGGCAATCGCAATGGTACATACAGCAAATCGTCAGGGTTCCAGTCAACCATCTCCTCCTTTTTCAACTTACTTGGGACTGCGTGCTTGAACTGTTCTTGAACAAGTGCGTTGCTCCAAGGCAGATAGTAGAATTCACCCAAGCGATACTGTTCAAACATAGAACTCAGGCGTTCACGTAATACTTCACCAGATGGCTGATGACCCCTCAGACGCTCTTCTTCTTCGTTGGTTAATCCTGCTGTTAGAATATCTGTTGTTTCCAGTTTTTCGTTCTTCAGAGTTATGACCGCTCTTCTCCATCCCTGCTCGCAAACGACGTCTAGGATGGTTTGCAGTCGCTTGTGGAGATCCGCTGAGGAGAGCAGTACGGCAGAGCTTTTCATCAAACCCAACATCTTGTTGGATATGTTCCGATGGTTTTCCTCACTTTTTCGCAAGGCATTTTCCATTTGCTTGCGATTGGTGATGTCTCTGAATATTCCCTGAAGCACTTTTTTACCTCTAAGCTCCATGAGATTGGCTTTTATTGCTACTTCTTTGATTTCGCCTTTTTTCGTAATGACCTGTGCTTCCAAAACCTGTCCTTTTTTTTCTTTGAGGTGCTGCTTGAAAGTCTTGCTTATTCCTTCTTCCACAATTTCTTGCCGGGGGTGGAGGATCCGCTGGTGTTTGCCGATCAGTTCCTTTTTTGTTCTGCCGACTAACTCCGTCGCCGCACGGTTACAGTCTATCAAAATACCTGTTTCAGCATCGGCGACGAAGATAGCGTCCATCGCCTCCTCGAACAACGTTCTGTATCTTTCCTCAGATTCTTGAAGAGCTTCTCTTTTCAATAAGCTATGTTCATCATCAACATGCAAAACTCTCATCGGCTTTTTATGATTCAAGTCGTCTACTACTTCCGCTGAAGACTCTGTAGCATGTTCAGTCATCTAATCGTCTTCTTTGCTCGTCATTCCTCGAGGGATGTTTGCGTTGAAGTTCGACGCTTGATAAAACGTTTATGAACACACTATCAATATTCTCTATCTACCCAAGACTTATCATGGTTGCCTTGAGCTCTCCGAAAGCCCTCTGCAAAACGAGGGCCTTAACGGGGTTGTGAAAGAACGCGCTAAGAACTTGGCGGAGGCAGCATAGCGCGCATGCGTGTTCCTAAATTGGTCTAAAATGGTTTCTATTCGCCTTTTATGATTTGGGGACAGTTTTGGACTTCGCATTGTTCCTGAATTCCTTGCCGCAACCAGCCTTCTCGAACCCGCAGAAGTTTGCAGAACGGAACCAAAACCATTTTTAACCATTTTCGGAACAAGCATGCGCGCTGGTCTATTTCCTATCTAATAAGCGAGACTAGCTAAGTAGGCTATTCCACCACGTAGCGGTAGGCTAAGTGTTCGCCTGCCGTGGGACTTTTCCGTATGATTCGCAATATGTCGCCCGGACGGGCGCCTATGGCCTTCACGGCTGGGTCAGCCGACTTAATCTGCGGCAACTGGTAAGGGTGAACCTTGTAATGCGCAAGGAGCTGGGTTTTTTCCTCTTCGGTCAGTATTTCGTGCTTCGGAACGAGTTTGTGTTCGAAAAGGTCAAAAGCAGGAAAAGTCTTGGGAAGAAGCTCTATCTTCTTCTTCTTAGCGCCCTGCTTGACGGCGTGCGTGTATCTTCCGCTTGTGACTATTATCCCTCTCTCAATTTCTTTGTCTTTCATGGCTTTCTGCATGTGGTTGATGGCGGCTATGCCTACAGTGGTCTCCCCGGAGAGAACCCAGACGAGAACTTTCTGTTTTTCTCTTGGCGCATCTACAATGTAACTGAAACCGTCTTCTTCCTTCTGTTTCTTGACAAGCCTATATCCTCGAAGTTTGATCAGAACCTCGGCCTTCCTCTCTTCCAAACTTACCTCTTTCTTACTCAAACGATTGACCTCAATGCGAGAACAGACAAAACGTAAACAATGAGTCAACCCTTAAACTTTACGCTTCGTTAACACCGTTCGAAGCCCTTGGTCACACTGGTGCTCTTGAAAAGCACTTAATGTACGTGGCGTCACGGTTCGATTGTCATTCTAACCCAGTTATGGAAAAGGCAATCGCTATGGAACTCAAGAATCTCTGCGTATGGACAATATCTGACAGCCTGGTTTATTGGGACCAGCTTTTGAATGTGATCGACTAGATCAGAATGGTCGATACAACTGAGTTGAAATGCGGGCATTGCCTCTTAAATCCGAAGCATCAGTTTTCCGACGTATTCTTTCATGGCTTCAGCGTACTTGCCGATGACTTCTGGAGAATAGGGCTTGAGCCCTGTAAACCGTTTGTCCAGAGTGTCTTCTGGGATGAACTGCTGAAACGCGAAAGCCTCCGCACCTTTGACTACTTCGCCGATGCGTGCTATGTCTTCAGCGTCAACAAAGCCTGGCACAACGGTTGTTCTGAACTCGTACGCGACTTTCCCAGTCTTCAGGATTTCAACTATGCGCAGAAAGTCTGCGGTGTTTTGGGCTCCGAGCTTCTCATATTTTTCCAGGGAAGTCTTCACGTCCAGCGCTACGAAGTCCACGTAAGGCAAGCATTCCTCCAGAACTTGAGCGTTAAACCCGTTTGTGTCAAGCTTAACCGCGAAGCCTTTGTCCTTAAGCTTCTTCAAGAACCTGGGCAGTTCCTTGTGGATTGTCGGTTCGCCGCCGGTTATGACGACCGCATCCACGTATTTCTTTCGGCTTTCAAGGATTCTTAATACCGTTTCCTCTTGCAGGAACGGAGGTTGTGGGTTTAAGACTATTCTCCAGTTGTGGCAGAATGGACAGCGCAGGTTGCAGCCTGGCGTGAAGAGCACTGACGCCATTCTGTTCGGATAATCTAGCAGGCTTGTTTTCTGGATTCCGCAGAACTTCATGGGCTTTTCACTCAGGCAGGCACCGTTGCCATGACAACCGACTTGTCAAAAGTTCTGCGTATAGCGAACTCGGCCTGTTTCCCGTCGTTCCACTGGTCAACCGGCCTGAGATAGCCGACCACTCGGGAGTAGACTTCGCATCTTGAGCCGCAGGTTGGGCATTGCTTGTGTTCGCCGTTGAGGTAGCCGTGGGTCGAGCATATGCTGAACGTGGGTGTCAGCGTGAAGTAGGGCAGGTGTGAACTCCAAGCTACTTTCTTCACTAGTTCTGCTGCGGCTTTCCACGAGTAGAGTCTTTCGCCGAGGTAGATGTGGAAGACGGTTCCGCCCGTGTATAGGGTTTGAAGTCTGTCTTGGTGCTCCAGCGCTTCGAACAGGTCGCCCTCGTAATCCACAGGTAACTGGGTGGAGTTGGTGTAGAAGGGTTCAGGTCCGTTCAGCATGCTTTTGCCGTTTGCGGCGATTATGTCTGGATGCTTCTTTCTGTCTATGCGCGCAAGCCTGTAGCTTGTTCCCTCGGCCGGCGTGGCTTCAAGGTTGTAGATGCTTCCTGTTTCTTCTTGGAAGTCTGACAGTTTGTCACGCATGAATTTCAAGGCTCTCATGGCGAAGTCCGCGCCGTCAAGCGAGGCGATGTTGGATCCGAGCAGGTTTATCACTGCCTCGTTCATTCCGACTGTGCCTATGGTTGAGAAGTGGTTTTTCCAGTACTTGCCGAATCCTTCTTTGATGTGGTGGAGGTAGCGTCGCGAGTAGGGGTATAGTCCCTGCTCAGTGAATGTTTCAAGTGCTTTCCGTTTTGTTTCTAGGCTGTCTTTGGCAACTTCCATGAGCGCTTCTAGGCGTTCGAAGAACTCATCCTCGTCTTGTGCTAGGTACCCGATTCTGGGCAGGTTCAGTGTCACGACGCCTATTGAGCCTGTGAGCGGGTTTGCGCCGAAGAAGCCGCCGCCTCTTTTGCGGAGTTCTCGGTTGTCTATTCTGAGTCGGCAGCACATGCTTCTTACGTCTTCGGGTTTCATGTCGCTGTTTATGAAGTTGGAGAAGTAGGGTACGCCGTATTTGGCGGTTACTTCGAAGATTTTTTCAGCTATCGGTGACTCCCAGTCAAAGTCTTTTGTGACGCAGTATGTCGGTATTGGGAAGGTGAAGACCCTGCCTTTCGAGTCGCCTTGGCTCATGACGTCTGCGAAGGCCGCGTTGAACATGTCCATTTCAGGTTGCATGTCGCCGTAGGTTTTGTCCATCATTTTTCCGCCGACGATCACGGCCTCGTCTTTCATGAAGTCTGGGATGGTGAGGTCGCAGGTTACGTTTGTGAAGGGTGTTTGGAACCCGACGCGTGTGGGGACGTTCATGTTGAAGAAGAATTCCTGCAGTGCCTGTTCCACTTCTTTCTGGTTCAGTCCGTCGTAGTGTATGAACGGCGCGAGGTAAGTGTCGAAGGTGCTGAAGGCTTGTGCTCCTGCGGCTTCGCCTTGAAGCGTGTAGAAGAAGTTAACTGCCTGTCCCAGCGCGGTTCTGAAGCGTTTTGCGGGTTTGCTTTCGATTTTTCCTGAGACGCCGCCGAATCCTGACATCAGCAGGTCTCTCAGGTCCCAGCCTACGCAGTATGGTCCTAGGACGCCTAGGTCGTGGATGTGCATGTCTCCCGAGAAGTGTGCTTCCGCAATGTTGGGCGGGTAGATTCTGCTGATCCAGTATTTTGCGATGACGGTTGATGAGAGATAATTGTTCAGGCCCTGCAGCGAGTAGCTCATGTTTGAGTTTTCGCGCACTCGCCAGTCCTCAATTTCCAAGTACTGATCCACCAGATCCGCGTCGCTCATCAAGGCGGCGAGTTCTCTTTGGTCTTGGTGTTGTTTCCTGTAGAGTATGTAGGCTTTGGCGGTTCTTGCGTGGCCGTTTTCTATGAGCATCTTTTCAACTAGGTCTTGAATTTCCTCGACAGTCGGTACTCCGTCTTCGCCGAACCGCTCTTTCAATTCAAGAACAACTTGATCACTTATTCTCTTGGCTTGTTCTCGGTCTTTTCCGCCCACGGCTTTGGCAGCTTTCCACACGGCGTTTGTTATCCGTTCCTGGTCGAACGGTTCTAATTTCCCATCACGTTTTCTCACAGACTTCATGTTTTTACCTCTTTCAGTACACGTTCAAAATCTTGGGGTTCTTCGAAGCTTCTGTAGACAGAAGCGAATCTTACGTAGGATATTCTGTCAAGTTTCTTCAGATACTTCATGACTAAATCACCAACTTCTTGTGAGGTGACCTCTTCCTTGCCGAGCGTCATTAGGTCTTGTCTGACATGGTCGGCTAGTTCGTGGATTTGCTCCATTGTCACGGGTCTTTTTTCGCAGGCTTTTTGGAGGCCCCTTATGATTTTGTTCAGGTCGAAGCGTTCAAGCCTGCCATCTTTCTTCTTCACCATGAGCTCAACGGTTTCGACGTACTCGTAGGATGTGAAGCGTTTTCCGCAGTTTTCGCATTCTTTTCGTCGCCTGACCGTGTTGTCAGGAGAATCCCGCGTTTCGAGGGTTTTGAGGTTCTCAGATCCGCAGTACGGACATTTCATAACTTCGCTTCACAATCCTTAGTGTCTATTTAACGAAAGCAGACGCTGTATGTAGCGTTTCGCTATTTAAGGTCTTTTCACAGCAATGTTGAAACTGTGGACTAGACACCATCAGGAATGATAAGTAACATAGACACAATCAACGTAAACGTAACATGGCAAAATGAAGATTTCCAGCCAAAAGAACCTCAAATCTAAGACATGGGCAACATGCTTAAGATTTTCGTCAGACCTGTCAAGAAAGACCTAATGAAACCTTGCCTGCTTCTTCATGATGAAAGACCATCGCCTCTCCTTCACTACGGAGAACCCAGACTTCACATAGAGCCGTTGCGCAGGAATGTTCCTCTTCAAGACTGTGAGCTCCAGCCACTCTTTGCCCAATCGAACAGTCAACTTCTCAGCATGTCTAAGTACATACGTCGCGACACCGAGCCGCCGATACTCCTTGGCAACGCCTAGACTGGCAACGAGCAAGCTGTCAGGTTCCTCGTGAAAAGCAACCACGCCAACCATGTTCTTTCCTAACATAACGAAGTAGCGCTTTGCCCTGAAGAGGATCATCTCCATTGACAGAACGTATGGTACAACCACCAACATAGACAAGAACCAATGATTACCAAAAGGCAGGGCAGCGCCTCTCTCGCTATTCCTGAAGAAACGGAACTCAAGCAGATTGAAGGACAAATGCTCTGATCTTCTTGCAGGTGCCATCGAAAGAAGACGATGAAGATCGTTCATGGAAAGTGACGGCTCCCAAGCTTCTGCTATGCATTGCTACTTGGCTTCTTTTTGGAGACACCAGACAAGGCGAATACCATGCAGGAAAACAGCACTACAAGGGCAAGCGAAGGAAAGACACCAGCATACTGTAGACTTGTTGCCAGTATGAAACCACTGGCTATAGGCCCAATTGTCTGCCCAACATCCATAGTCGACGCAAGAAATCCCATAGACGTGCCAACAACCTCTCTAGGCACAAGCTCGCTAATCAAAGGCGAAGTAGAAGCGGTAACGGCAGCAAAACCAAAACCGTAGATTATGGCGAGAAGAATGAGAACCGCGAAGTCGGTCACAAAGGGAATAACAAACAGCGGAACAGCAGAAACCACGGAACCCAAGACTATAGGAATACGCCTTCCAACTCTATCTGAGACATGACCCATATAGGGCCTCGCAAAAACAGCCACCCCAATTATACACGTCGCAACAAACCCAGGAATCAACAGACTGTAATGAAGAAACAGAGTCAAATAACCTGTAAGATAAAATTCAAAAGCGCCATAAGCATAGTATTGACATGCCTGAACCAAACTAACCACAAGAGCACCGCGATTCCTGATGACTGATCCCCAACCGTGAAACATCTGCCTAACGATTTCCTTAGCCTCTTTCTGCGAATCAGGCGTTTGCTGCCTCCTCTCCGCCAAGAAAGGCAACGCCATGACAGAAGCAGTCACGCCAGCCACAGCCACCGCCAGATACAGCTCGTGAAAATTCCTGTATGGAAGGCCGCTATTTGTCGTGACCAGAATGTACGCACCTAAAAGAGGCGCAGCGAGTCTCCCAACATACGTAGCTGCAGTAAAAAGCGAAATCCGCTGTCCCCGCTTGGTCGGGAAAAGCTCGGCTATTGAAGCCTCAGCAACAGGAACAAATATCGCGGTGGCAAATCCGTGGTAGAATCTGACGAGGATAAGCTGCCACCAGACTGTAATGAAGAGATAGAAAAAAGGCGCTGAAGCGAACACGAAACCAGCAAAAAGCAGAAATCTTCTTCTGCCAAAAATGTCCGAAAGCGAAGCGGCTGGCAGGCTGATCAAAATCCCAGGAATAGTTGACGCTGAAGAAACGAAGCCGCTCCACTCCGTGGGAGTCCCAAGACTAGCAGAGAAAGGATTCAACACTGGGCTTTTGGCCATCGTGGAACTCAAAATCGCGAACCCCCCCATAATGCAGAGAGTCCAGAAAACCACGTTCACTGAGCTCCTTGTTCTGAAATCCATGTGCAAACCCGCTTGAGTCTCCAACTATTGTCTTGAAAGCTAATAAGAATAGAGGCAAATGGTTAGGCTCATCTTAGAACCTGGTAGCAGATTCAGGATGACTGAGGTCTTTCAAAGTGGCATAGAACGCGTCCGTCACCATAATGGCTCTAGTTGTTGTTTCTGTATCATCTTTTGATGTTTTTTCAAGCCCTTTTAGAGCGAAGCAAAGGCCAAGAGTTTCCTTCAATCGTATCCTCTCAGGATTCTCTTCGTTGAACTCATAATCTCGTATTATTTCTCTGATTTTCAACACAACAGGGTCTTCGACACGATATTTCTCAATGAGACTGTCGAACGTCGTCTTGACTCCCTCCACAGGATTGATCTCTGCTTTCGCCAATGTGAATCCTATCGCACCTTTAGGGATTTCTTGCTCCTTAGTGATAAACCCGAAAACTGCATCCTTGCCTATGGAACGCTTGATCAGCCACGCTGAAGCGCACCTATCAACGTGAGGCTTGTTTCGCGTCACCCAGAGCACTGCAGGTCATCTCAGAACAAAAAAGAAAGACGCTTTGGTTTACTCCATCAGCTTCTTTCTTAGGAATTCTCTCCGTTGCTTCCTGTCCATCTTCTCAATCTCAGCCTTGTGCTTTTCGCGCACGAGCTTCAGTTTGCAGAACGTGTAGAAAGCATCATAAACCGGCCTAGCCTTCTCAATGGCTTCATGGTCATCCTGTGCAACAATCGAAATTCCCGTCATCACCGCGTCTAACCCAGGCGCCTCAGGAGCATCTTCCGGCATATTAATGTCAGCGCCACGGACAATCTTCGCCAACTCCAGAACCGCAGGGTCTTTGATCTTGCACTTCTCGATTATAGCGTCGAAGCTGCATTTGTCGCCGTGATGGCCCAGCTCCACGCCAGGTGCGTCGTAAGGTATAGCCTTCTCCTTCTTGACAACTTCTTCAATCTTCTCCACAGGAACGAAGATGAACTCCGCATTCCTGTCAACAAACCTATTGATAAGCCATGGACAAGCTGTTCTGTCCACGTGCACATGTTCACGAGTCACCCACTTCAACTGCTCCACCTCTTCGAAACAGTTGCAGCTTTACACCTAAATAAATATCTGAAAGAACACCGCTCCTGTCAACAATAGCCATATTTATAGCGAAAACAACCACTAGACTCAAGTCAGATTAGAAAGGTGAAGGCGACAGTGTAATTGACTGAAGAAGACTTCACATTCCAGCATCTTGAAACCGACGAAGACATCGAGCAGAACATTGATATCCAACGGAAAGTCTTCGGTCCAGGCAGCGGCGTAGACCTTCTCGTAAAGAAACTGATTTACAACCATCCCAGAATGACGCTCAAGAACCATTTCGTCATCAAACACCACGGCAAAATAGTCGCAACCCTCAATCTCATTCCCTCAGAATGGAGCATCGGCGGCATCCTCCTGAAAGTCGCGGAGATGGGCAACGTTGCCACACTTCCCGAGTACCGCAACAGAGGACTCATAAGAACGTTGGTCAACGAGTACCACAAGGAAGTTGTGAATCAAGGTTATGACTTGTCAGTCATTGAGGGCATACCGTACTTTTACCGACAGTTCGGATACGAATACGCGATACCTCTCGACGAAGAAATCGTCATACAACTCGAACGGCTTCCAAGCCAGGAGTCCATACCTGAAATCCGCCCTTTCACTGACAAAGAGATTCCCAAAGCAATGAAACTCCTCGCGGAGACCCAGAGCAAATTCTACGTACACAGCGTCCGCGACGAGCAGATCTGGAAGATGTAGCAGGAAACTGGCTTGACTGATGGTCACGTTTTTGAAGGTTACGCTGTTGAAGAAAATGGCGAGATGACGGCGTACTTCAGACTAGGCCGAAAACCTGAACAGAAGCAACTGGTGCTGAGAGAGGCCTCAGATACCGATCGACGCACAACCGAGACAGTTCTCAGCTTCATCAAAGAAGTCGGCCAGAAAAACAGTTTCGAGACTCCACTTGTTCGCACAAGCTGTTGCGACCCGCTAACAAGACACCTTGTAGCGCTTGGCGCAGAACAACGCACGCCGTACGCGTGGCAGATACGCGTCACAGACTATGCCAGTATGTTCAGAAAAATGAAGCCCTTGTTTGAGGAACGGCTAGCAACATCATCCTTTCACAATCTGACTGAACGGTTGAATTTCAACTTTCGCCGATACATTATTCAAATGTCAATCGAAAACGGCGTGATCACCGAGATTCAGCGGCTTGAGACCGGCGAGACCTGCCCAATAGGGCTTAACCCTCTTGTGTTCACTCAGCTGCTGCTCGGCCATCGGAATAGGCATGAGCTTGAGATGAACTACCCCGACTTTCGTGTGCAGGACACCCACAAGCAGTTGGTCGACGTTCTCTTCCCGAAACTCCCCTCTTACATTCACGACGTGTACTAGCACATTGACTAAACGTTTATTATCACTCACCGCCCCATCAGTCAGAGAAAGAACATGGTAGTTCAAATCCGCAACTTCGCCGACAAAGACATGCCCAGCCTAATCAGATTGCTGAATGAGACCTACAAGGACTCATACGAATTCACTCCCATCACAGAGGATACCATTCGCTTTCAGATTGAGGAACGGGGCGCCAAGTTTCTGATAGCTGAAGAAAACAGCGAAATCCGCGGCGTTGTTGCATATAGGAACGGGTTCTGGGGCGAAGAGATACGGTGGCTTGCGGCTTCTGAAAATCAAGACCGCAGACTCGTCGAAGACATGTTGGTCAGGGAAATCGAGAAGTACGTCAAGAGAGAAAAGGTTTTCACAACCCTTGACGAAGGAAGCCCAAGAATCAGCGAGTGGATCGAGCGCGGCTACCAGGTTGAAGGCGGACTATACCACCTGACCGTCACATTGAAGGACACAATGCCCTTGCCGAAAGTCCCAGAGGGCGTCACTATTCGCAGTTTGAGACCAGAAGAAGAGAAAGAACTCGTTGAAGCCGTGAACAAAGGGTTCGGCTGGGAAAGGCTCAAACTAGGAGCCTTACAGGAATGGAAGAGCGACTTTCCCCCTTTCGGCGAAGAATGGGTTCAAGTGGCTGAACTGGAAGGCAAGATTGTTTCGGTTGTTGTCGCGAAGCCAGATACGTACCATAACAAGCTGTTCGGCGCCAACAGAGGTTACTTGGGGCCAGCAGTAACAATTCCAGAATGTCAAGGAAAGAGTCTCGCCTCCGCTCTCACATACAGAACCATGAACTTCCTTTTCGAAAGAGGATACAACCCCATAGTGTTGCACACTCAAGAGCAAAACATACCATCAGTCACCCTGCTAAAGAGACTCGGATTCGAAATCAGCCATCACTGGAAATTCATGCGCAAAAACATAATCACATAACGCTCATGACGAACATTAACGTAGTTTTAAGATAACAAAATTGTAAGATAAAGATGAATAAAAAGTTCCGAAAAACATAGAGGACGAGGGCCTCATAGTTTCTTTGTGTGCACTGTTTCTCCGAGGTCTATCTCTCTTACTCTCGTTTCTATGAATTCTGTGACCTTGTTTTGGTTGTACTCTTTTTCCTCCTCTTGCTTTTTAAGTTGCTCTTCGATTATTTTCAAGACTTTTTCGACATTGAACGGCTTAAGTATGTAGCCGTCAGCACCTCTGTTCACCGCGTCCACAGCGTTCTGCATGGTTGGGAAGCCTGTGACGATTATTTTTCGCATCTTGGGTGTTGTGGGTTTTATCTTTGTCAGAAGTTCTATGCCTTCCATGTCTGGAAGCCTGATGTCAATCAAGGCCAGATTGTAGAATTTCCTTCCAGTCTTTTGAATCGCCGTCTTCGCAGTTTCTGCCGTTTCAACGATGTATCCTTCCTCTTCAAGTATCGTTGCCAGCACTTTTCTTATATTCTCATCGTCGTCAATAATGAGGATTCGAGCGGTTTCACCCATACTTCTTCACCTCCTCCTTTCGCTTTTGGCTGGATTGGAATGGTAATCGTGAAGGTTGTGCCCTTGCCAAGCCTGCTTTAGCGCGCGCTGAAGTCGTTTTGAGGCAAATTTAACCCTCGGAAGTCCTAACGTGAGTTTAGAAGAGAAGTCCATGAAGCTTTGATAAATCATTTGTGAACTCCAAATACGTACTATCAGAATCCACTTCAGAGACAAAACCACTTCATGCCTCTGGAAGCCAAGTTTTGCCGCCGTTTTGTAAGTAACTCCGCTTGGCCATGGCAAGATATTCAGTGAAAACAAATTCTTTGCTGTCATCCCATTCAATGGGTTTTCCAGTCTTCTCGTACAGCTTCTTCATTATCAGAATTTGCAGAAATCGGGCTCCTACGCCGAAAATTTTCTCAAGTCCAGCCGCAAAATCCTGGAAGCGGTAGGGAATCTCGTTTCTAGGTATTTTGAACTTGTTCTCAAGATGGAAGTATATTGACTGTCTGGCCGAGTCGCCTAGCGACGACAAGGCGTCATCTACAGCTTCAAGAAAGAGCTTGTCGAAGGTTTTTCTCCGCACTTCATTATTCCTCTAAAGCTGCGCCCCTGTGGGAATTGTTTTGGTGCTTCTAGTAAATAAATCCGTTGTCGATTTTTAAATTTAATCCTTGATTCGGTCATTTTCCGTCAGAAATCCGAATCAGAGCATGCTTGTCCCTCGATTTTGTCTGAAAACGTTGCAGTTTGGCTCACAAACCATGTGGAGGCTTGTTTTATGAGAAGGTATCTGTCTGGCATGCTTTTCAAACTCAAACTCTCGGCCCAGTTCTTGCTTCATTGTTAGGGGCTTTCAACTTTGCCTTCTGAGAGACTGAACGCCTATTCTTTCGACTCGCTCTTTTATCAGGCTCAGTTCCTTGGCGTAGTCCATCAGTGCCGTGCGCATTGTTTCGCTTTCGCTTGTGCCGAGTCTTGCCGCTAGTTCGTCGAGGATCTCCTTTTGCTCCTTGCTCAGGACCACTTTGACTATGCATTTTCTAGGCATTCCGAATCACTTTATTGCAGTCTAGGTCAGCACTGGCGCCAGCGGGTAGGCTTTTCTGTGGGCTAGCCTGCTGTACAATTCAGCTTTTCATTTCCCCAGCATATTAGTTCGGTATCATAAGTGTAAGGTTGTGCGAATTTGCCATGGGAATAGACTGAACAATACATCCGAAGCGGACATCGAAACCCAGACGAGTTTCAACCAGACACCATGCGCACGATTGTTTTGATCAGGGATGAAGGCATTAAAGCCGTCATCGGCAAGCCCAAAGGTAAAGACAGCATGGAGATTGAAAGCTACCTTTTCCAACTGGACAAAGGGTGGACGGTTGACAAGGCCAAAGCGTGGTTTGAGAAGCATCATCACCAGAACGAAGTTTTGCGCGTGCGCTGATGTTCAAGGCTGTGTGACATAGAATGCATAACCTTACGATTTGTGAAGTTTTTATCCGCGAGACATTGAGGGTGTTGGCGGGTTTTTCCAAAATTTTATCTAAGATTAAAGGCAATCTGGTCTGGGGGAGGAAAACAATGAAGATAACCATATTGTTGGCCACAATTCTTGCTGTCGTTTCATTGCTTGCCTCAATGAACGCAGTCTTTTCTTGGAGCAATGGAGGCTATAGCGACGACCCGTCGAATCCAAAGTATGGGACTCACGACTGGATTGCCCAACACGCCTTGGACTGGCTGCCGCAGCAGGAGAAGCAGTACATTCTCAGCAATCTTGCTGCTTACTTGTATGGGACGGAGCTGCCTGACAACGGACAAGCGCCAGACGGCATTGGCGACACCACTAACCATCACGTCTACTATCATGCTGACGGTTCGCTACAGGAAGACAATTCAGCCGACAGGGCAGGGAAAGAATATCTCAACGCTGCAAATCTCTACAAAGGTGGCGATGTGGCTGGCGCGGTGAAGAGGCTTGGAATAATGACTCATTACATTTGCGACGTGGCTGTTTTTGGGCACGTGATGGGTTCAAGCACAGACTGGGGCAACGAAGTGCACCACAGCGACTACGAAAACTACGTGAACACGAGAACAGACAGCTACACAGACGAGTTCAACACGTTTCTTGCTTTTGACGGCGCCTTGGACCACATTTCAGCCTACGACGCAGCTTTGACAATTGCGAATGACACGACCTTCGACTTGGACGGCGATCTAACGTGCGTGTGGGTGGATCAAAACTACAACTGGAACAACCCGACCTTCAAGAACAGGGCTGGAGAATCGCTCAATCTAGCCGTAAACTTGGTTGCAGACGTTTTGCACGCGTTCTACGTGGATGTCGTGGTTCCAGAGTTTCCGCCAATCACAATTCTGCCCATATTCATGATACTCGTCACGCTTGCCGTCCTCTATGCGAAGAAAATGAAGAAACTCAAAGCCGAAAGCGAAACACGCTGAGACGCGAGGTCTGCACGCAGCCAAAAGTACAAAAATATGGAAATAGTTACTGCTCCATAAAGCGAAAATGAAAAGGAACTTTTGAACCCCAGAATCTAAACCAACCATAACAGACAGAAAATCGACCGAAATCCTCGGTTTTTTAGGCTGAAGCTTGAGATTTGCGGGTCTAAGCGGCTTGAGAGGTGTTGAAAAGTCTTATAAAAGGATTGTCAGATACCCTATTGTTTACTTAATGTAGGAGAATAAGAAACTTGAAAACGAAAATCGCCATTGTTTGCATTTTGACAGCAGTTTGTCTTTTGGCCCCTAATCTGGTTCTGGTGAATCTTGGATTGGCGGCAGACATGCCTTCGCCTTCATGGAGAATCAAGACTAGTATGCCCACTGCAAGAGGACAGGCCGCGGTGACAACTGGCAACAATGGATTGATATACGTCATAGGCGGCTCTGCTGGGTCAGATCCTCCAATGACAACTGTCCAAGCCTATGACCCACTGACTGACACGTGGATGTCCAAGACTGCACTGTTTCAGGCAACTAGAGGCGCTGCTGTTGCTAAAGGACTTGATGGCATAATCTACGTGATTAGCGGATATGACTCGGACGACCTACCTGACATGCAAGCGTACAATACAACCTCAAACTCTTGGACTGCAAAGGCCCATATACCCGTTCCAGTTTGGATGGCAGCAGCTACCACGGGCGACGACGGCAAAATCTACGTTTTCGGCGGAGAATCCAGTGGTTATCCCATCAACAAAACACAGGTATACAACCCTGCAACAGATACGTGGACCAACGGAACCGACATGCTTACTGCAAGAGACCTGCTGGGTGCTGTTAAGGGCCCCGATGGCTTGATCTACGTCATGGGCGGACATAACGGCACAACTGCAGTTTCGACGGTAGACGCTTACAATCCCTCAACTCATTCATGGACCACAAGAGCTTCAATGCCTTCGCCTAAACTGGAGTTTGGCATAGTGCAAGGGCCGGACAACAACATTTACGTCATAGGCGGAGGAACAGACTACGGCAATGACTCACCGCCATTTTTCGACACCGTGGAGATCTACAATCCAAGGACTGACACATGGACTATTCCAAGCTGGTCAGAGTCGCTTCTCCACACACCACGAAAGGAACTCGGTGCCGCTTTAGGTCTTAACGGCAGAATCTATGCCATTGGAGGCGCTAGCGGTTCATACGTGAAAACAAATGAAGAGGCTCTCATAGTGCTACCGCAAAACGTTCCATCAACAGCCTACATTGACTCGATAACGCCGGACCCTGCGACTGTCAATGATTCGATAATGTTTGTTGGACACGGCATCGACCCTGACGGATCAATCATAGGCTACGAGTGGCGCTCGTCAATAAACGGGGTCATAAACACTTCAGCTACGTTCAACATAACGACACTCTCAAACGGAACCCACACCATATACTTCAGCGTGCAGGACAATTCAGGCGCGTGGTCACCGGAAGTCACTGCAACCGTAACCGTTAACAAGCCGCTCGCGGACGACCCGCTTTACCAGAAACTCTTGGACCTGAACGCGCAGATAGGCAACCTACGGGAGCAGAATGCAAACTTGACAGACACGACCAGCGATTTGACCAAGAAAGTCGACATGCTGACAATGGAGCTTCTGGGCACAAGCGCCGTCACAATCATACTTGTCCTAGCCCTCATCGCCGTAGTATTCATGAGCAAACGCAAACCACCACCAGCGACATCACCAGCAGCATAAAACCTTTCTCCAAAAACCTCCTTTTTCTAATATCCCTATTCTTTCGCGTTTTTTCAGCGTGAAAATTTCTTAAATTCAGTTTTCCCGAGGTCATGTTTGGGGCCAGAGCTATTTGGCAAGTGTTTCGCCGGATGATGTTCGTGACGCGATCAACCTTAGCACGGGGGCGTTCCTGACGCTAAGGTTTTGAAGGAAGTAGCCTATGTATGAAGCGGCGGGACTATGGGGATTGCCCGTCCGTTTTTCAGAAAGGTTTATGTGGGTAAGAATGAATGGATATTTGTGGGTGTGGTGTTGTGGGAAAGACTAGGATGGATGAGCGTGGGAGGGTTTTGATTCCTACTGAGGAGAGGGAAAGGTTGGGCTTGAAGTCTGGGGCGGAGTTTGAGTTGGTTGAGGAGAAGGGGGTTTTGCTTTTGAAACCTGTTGTTAAGCCGCCTGTCAGTGTGAAGTCCAAGAAGCGAAGGTGGGGTAAGGAGGCGTTTTTGGATTCGGGGGAGGCTACTTTTGGCGAATAGTGCCGGAAAAGAGAAGAGGGTTTTGGACGTCAATGTTTTGGCTGTTTTTCTGGTGAAGGATCATCCTGGAAATGAGTACGTGTCTGGTGTCGTTGAGGAAGGGTTGAGGGGTGCGTACCTTCCGATTTTGATGGATATCCTTCCTGTCAGGGCTTATTGGGTTATGACTAGGAAGTGGGGGTGTGCAAAGAAGGAGAGTGTTGCGGCGATTCAGCATTTTATTACAGCATATGATCGGCCTCGCTATCCGCGTCTTCAGAAGGAAACGGTTTGGGAGAGTTTCAAGTTGGCTGATAAGCTGGGGCATGACGTGTTTGACTGTGTGTATCTTGCTTTTGCATTGCAGGAAGGAGCAAAGAGCATTGTGACTACAGATACGGATTTTGAGCGGTTGTGTGGGGCTGTTGGTTTGGAGTATGTTAATCCTGTTCCTAGAGAGGTGTTGAAGCGGTTTAAGGAGAGAAACAGGTAACGCGTAGCTTACAGCACGTGTGTGTTTGGATATGACTGAGGCGTGTGTGCGGGTTCGTGTAGAAGCTTTGGTGGGAAGGCTTAAATTTTGACCTTCACACTGGATAGGGTATAGAGAAGGTTGAAGAGGTAAAGAGGATTCTTGCTGGGCATAAGCGGGAGCTACGGCAGAGGTTCAAGGTAAAAAGCATCGGTGTTTTCGGCTCGCTTGTCAGGGGTGAAGAGAGGAAGGCGAGTGATGTTGATGTTTTGGTTGAGTTTGTGGAGCCTGTGGGGTTTTTGAGTTTATTGCGTTGGAGGATTATTTGTCGGGTTTGTTGGGTGTGAGGGTGGATCTTGTGTCGAAGAAGGCTTTGAAGCCGAGGATTGGCGAGCGGGTTTTGAAGGAAGTAGCTTATGTATGAAGGGGCTGGGCTACCGGGACTATTTGCAGGGCATTTTAGATTCTGTTTGCGAAATTGAAAGTTTCATCAAGGGCATGAGTTACGAGGATTTCAAGCGGGACAGGAAGACGATTAACGCCGTAGTGAGAAGCATCGAGGTTATGGGTGAGGCTGCGAAGCGGATTCCGAGGGCGTTGAAGACCAAGTGGGGTGGGATTCCTTGGAGGCAGAATGGACCGTGGTACCGCACTATTACATGGCTAACTTCAGATTCTACAATTATCCCTACGTTTATGCTCAATTGTTCGTGTACACTCTCTATCACAGATACCTCGAAGAAGGTTCAGGGTTTGTGCCAAGGTTCAAAGAGACACTCTCAGCCGGCAGCAGCGTCTCTCCTCTGGAAATCGGCAAAGTGGTCGGTCTTGGCGTCAGCGACTAAGCTTCTGGAAACTCCGCATAAAACAATATGAGCACTTTGTTAAAGAATTCGAGAAAATCGTCAACTAGAGGGCGCATGATAGACAACAAACAGAGAAAGGTGCATTGTGAGAGTTGTCATCCATAAAAGCAAACAAAATCTCTACAAACAATTCCTGTCCGTCAACCCTGCTGATCTCATACACTGCAAATGTGGCTTTCGGAGTGCTACGCGACCGAAAACAAAAAAATGGAAGAGAAGAGTCAGCTTGGTTTTAATGAAAACCTCGCGCGCGCTAGTGTCTGACGGCATTTGGCTTTCAGGGGCTCGAGTTTTCTTCGTTGTTTGACGGCTATTATGGCTGCGATGATGATTGGGATTATCAGGGCTAACGGCAAAATGTCCGGTTGAAACTCTGCAACAACCCAGGTGCCGCTGATGGATATTACATGTTCCGAGTGGGTGTAATTCAAGTACACGAACACGTATTCAGCGTTTTCCGTTATGTTGAACTCTCCCGAAGTCAGGGGGTTTCCGTCAAACGTGACAGTCCAATCACTGACCGCGGTCGCGTTGAGCAGGTTTTTCGGAATGGTCACGTTGCAGAATCCTGTCCCGGGTGATCCGGTGACGTTGAAGGTTATCTGCTTGGCGTCGGGATCGAAGACCAAGCTTGTTACTGTAGAGTTCGTGAGTATCGGAATGTCGTATGTTCTTGCGTTGTAACTGATTTGTGTTTGATAGGCTATGAGAAACGTAAGGTCTTTCAGACTGCTGAGAGAGGCATTGTTCCATGCCATGGTTTTGCCGTCTGCCGAGAAGTAATCGGGGGTGGGCACATCGGGTGGTTGGGAGAGCAGAACTGTCTGGTTAGCGTTTGATGCTCCGGTAACCGTGATGGTGAGTTTTTCGAAGTCAACGGGCGGCGCGTTCGGACCAGCCATCATGTCCAGCCACGTCTTGAGCTTAAACGTTATGGTATCCACACTGTCAGGTTCAGGTTTGAGAATAAGACCGCTAAAGTTCGCATACATCCAGTCTGGTCCAAGCTCAAATTCTGCTCGGAAGTTGTTGATGTTTATCTCAGTCTCGTTGAGCACCTGCAGTTCCCATGTGGGAGGTAGCGATGAGGGGAGCGTTGAGTTGATTACTGCTATCAAGAGTGCCTTCTCGTGGTTTAGTTGAGCTTCGAAATCGCCTTGAAGAGTCACTTGTGAGGCAAACGTGGCTGTTCCGTTCACCATGTCAAACGTCGATGTCGAAGAATTCACGAGGGAGTAGGTGGTGTTATAGTAAGATGCGAGGAGGTCATGCATGTCTAGGGGCCCTAAGTCTGGCAAAATGTCAATAAGGTCGTTTTTCAGTTGACTGTCGTTGGCCAAAAGCCACGCGTTCAAAGACATCTTCCTCTCGGCGCTCGAATAAGAGGCGTTCACACCTGCATCTGTCAGCGCGTACGCCGTCGCATTGGCAACCTTGAGCATCGCTTCAATCTGCTTTTCCTCTGAAGACCAGGAAGAAGGTATTGCGGGCGGCGCGAATGCAAGGAGGCTGTTGCACAGAGCTTGTACATCGCAGGCCAAATGCAGGTCTACTTGTGCCATCTGTAAACTGTGATAATAAGTGAGCACCAAGGATGCCTTTCTAACGGAGGAAGCGGCTGATTCCAAGGAGGCATAGGCAAACTGTTGCAGCTGATCCGATGGAGATCCTGGCGGGAACATCATTCTGGCTAAGGCGCCTGTGAAATTACCGATGACGGTAGCGTCGTATGTGACGTCTGCGCCAAGCGTTGGGTCTGACCACCGGGTCTTCGTGACGTCCACGTTTGTGCATTCTAGGTACCCCCCAGTCACGTTGTAGAGGGAACTCGGCCCCTGTCCAGTAACATTGCCAGTCAGGTCAGCGAGCGTCTGGTCCAGTGTCGTCTCGTTTACTTGAAAGTCGTCAAAGCTCGAATAGGTGACGTTGACGTCGCCTGTGAAGTGGAGGCTGCTTCTGTTGCCGCTGAAGTACACTGTGACGTCGGCCAACGGAAATCCTGGAATCGAGTGGAAGGTAATGTTTCCTCCCAATTTTGTTCCATCGAAATCTATGCGCACCGTCGCGTCTGACATGTTGAACGGAAAAACGGTGCTGTAAGCAGTGGGTATCACCGTTTGCCCTGTGATGAGGACGTCAAACAGGCCGCCGGAGTATGCGGCGCTAAGGTTGACGTCTGTCGTGTTGAACGGGTAATACCCAGCTTCTTCCGGCGTCAATATCATGGATGCGTTGGCAGTGTCATTCTCGAGCCCATTTTCATAGACCGAGCGTAGGTGCGCTTCGATTGCGTTGTAGTTCGAATATTGGTTCTCTGGAAAAACCATCGTGCCGTTGGAGGTTTCCGTCGTCACGTTCCCAGTTGTCGAAAAGCCCATCGTCGCGTTTATTTGGGGTCCGTACGTATTTTCCGGGTACATGTGCGTGAAATTGAGCCCTCCATCCACTGCAACCGTGGCGTCCGGGTAGACTTTGAAGTTGACCTGGATGTCCTGTGAGGGTGCGTTGAAAAGCGTGTAGTTGTATCGCATTGAAAGAGGTGCGGCATCAAGCCAACTTATCTGAACCTGGTTAGTAATGTCATAAACTTGTATGTAGTTGACGTCCGTCGGGTTCAAGCGCTGGGAAGCGATTCCGGAACCTGAGAAATTCATGTAGACCGCGTGAATGCCAGCAGTGAAGTTTCCCTCCTCATACTGGTAATCGTAAAAGTAGTTCTTCGTCACGGTTCCAGTTTTTTCTATCAGCCCCTCAGCACTGACTTGGTACTTTCCGGTTTGAGTCACATTGAATTCTATACCGACTTGAAGATAATTGAATAGACCGTCACCATCAGTGTCAACGCCTCCGTCTGAAACGTGTCCGGTCAAGAAGGCATGAGGGTTAAATTCAGTGTAGTTGTAGACTCTCGACAAGACTACATCGTAAATGCTGTCTAGATAGTTGTAGTCTCCGGTCTCAAGATAGATCGAACCGACCTTCTGGGGATTCAAGCGAGAGCCGAAAATCGCAGGACCGAAGAAGGATACGTTCAGATACTGAATGCCTGTGTTGAGGAAGCCTTGACTAGAATTATAGACAGAAATGCTGCTGTAAAACTGATCCACAAGCCCACTAGCTGTTACCAGAAAGTTGCCTGCAACAGTCACGTTGATTTCTACATCGACTTCCAAGTAATCATATAAGCCATTACCATTGGCAACAGCACCACGGTCGAAAATGGTGCCAGTCAACTTCGCTTCGGGCGGTTGTGCAGTTACGTAGGATCTGCGCATAACCGTGAACGTTGAGAGTAACAGAAGAAATAGCGCGGATAGGGTCAGAAATTTGTTTGTTTTCATATTCGTTTCTCCATCCAAATTTCCACTTTGCATTAGAATCGTGCGTTGCCAACGCTTATATAGTTTTCACGCAAGACTAACCGTTCAGGGATATCAAACGCGGCTATTGACGTTCTGCTTCAGAAACCTACTTCGAAGAAAAATCAGAACAGCCCTATGCATTCTAGGGGTAGCAATCGCGGCAACCTTCGTCATCGGCGTGGGCGCCACTACCATGCGGTATACAACGGTGATACGAGAAATGAACGTGCTCTTCAACGACCAAGTCACAGTCGTGAGCAAGGACGCCATCATAATCCAAGCAATTCCAGTGAGCGGCGGCATGTTGCCCGAAGATTCAACAGTGGAAAAAATAAGCAGCATTCCAGGCGTAGGCGCCGTCACTCCAGTCCTGTTTGTCACCTCAGTCGGACCTCAGGCACTGATTCAGCCTGTTCCCGTAAACTTTACGATGGGAATTCCAGTTGAAGATTGGGAGCTTGTTCTTGGACCCGTACCCCTAAGGGATAACGGACATTTTCCGGCAAACGATTCAAGCAGCGAAATCGTGGCCGGCGCCTCCATAGCAGATCAGTACGATTGGACCGTGGGCACAGAAATACAGGTAAGCGGCTACACCTTACATGTTTCAGGCATTTTTGACACCAAGATGGCCTTGCTGAATCGCTGTCTCGTTATGCCTCTCACCTTGGCCCAAACCATTTTCAATTATCCCCAAAGCGTTAACATAATCGCGGTCAAACCCACTCAAAACATGTCGCAGCAGAACTTGACGGCGGCCATAAAGCAAAGAATAGATTACGTCAATGCTCTGACGGAGACTCAGAGGAACGATATCATTCAACCCATCCTGGAGCAGGTGCAGACCTGGACCAGCGGCATAGAAGCAGTGGTCTTCATCATCAGCTTAATCCTCGTCATGACAGTCACTGTCATGAGCGTCTCAGAGAGGCGGCGTGACTTCGCAACCCTGGACGCCATGGGAGCCCCAACAAGCTACGTGTTTCGAGTAGTAATCATAGAAACCTTCCTGATGGGCGTCCTTGGCGGCGTCATCGGCATAGCCTTCGGTTCCCTGACAGCCATCATCTTGGCAAGCCTCTACACCAGCATCCCTGTTGCCCTCTTCTTTCCCAGCATTCTGGAGATTGTGCCGCCCCTTTACATGCTGGAAATGTTTGCAGCCATCGTCGGCGTCTGCTGCCTTGGCGGAATAATCCCCGCGATAAACGCCATGAGAATGCGTATAGCCGAAGTTCTAAGAGCGGAATACTGATGAAAATCCAAACAGTGAACCTAACAAGATCGTTCCGAGTAGGCTCATCTGAAATAACAGCCGTCAAAGCGGTGAACCTAGAAATCAATGAGCCAAAACTGATCGCTATCATCGGACCGTCAGGCGCAGGCAAATCTACACTGCTCAATCTTATCGGATTGAACGATTATCCAACTTCAGGAGAAATCTTCATCGACGATGCTGACGCTTCGCAGCTATCCGATCGTAAGCGCAGAAAAATCCGCAATACGCGTATGGGGTTCGTTTTTCAAACATTCAACCTTTTTCCCACACTCAACGCTTTGGAGAATGTTGAATTGCCCATGTCACTGGCCAACAAGTCCCAAGAAGAGCAACAGGAAAAAGCATTGAAGCTTCTCGAGACCATGGGACTGGCACACAGACACAATCACAGGCCGAAGCAGTTGAGCATGGGCGAGATGCAACGCGTAGCTATCGCGAGGGCCCTCGCAAACAAACCGGAAATAATCATCGCCGACGAACCCACAGGAGAGCTCGACTCAAAAACAGCTAAAGAAATAATCAGCCTTCTTCAGGACATAAACGAAAGAGAGAAAGCCATGGTGGTTGTGGCAACACACGACGAAAAAATAATCGAAGCGGCAGATCAGGTTTACACGATGGAGGATGGCAAGCTAAAGCCAGAGAGCTGAATTCTCATACAGTTACAGCAACGCGCACTTGTTCTGTCACTCAGGAGACATTTCGCGCGCGCTGTTTTGAGGAGTCTGGAAGAGTAGCGTGAAGGGTTGGAGTTTTGCAGTCGAAGGAGAATGTTTCTTGAGGTCTGCAGTCGTTTACATACTGTTTGAGTGTGCATTGTTTGGATAGGGAGGGAATTGGTTGCGGGTTGGGCGTTTGCCGGGTGAGGTGAAGGTGAACATAGCGGTTGACATGACTAATACTTGTTTGCGGGTTTGCGCCGAGGGGATTAGGGCGCAGTTTCCTGAGATTTCGGAGGGGGAGCTTTTGGAGCGGTTGAGGGAGAGGCTTGACTGGGCGAAGCGTTGGCAGAAGGGCAGAAGAAGTAAGGTATTTAAGCGTCGGTTGTGACTAGCATATTATAGTAATACAGTCTTACCAGAGTAAGTGTGGGGTGTGAGTGATGTGTGCGAAGTTGTCGAAGGTTACGGTTTCCTTGTCTGATGAACTGTGCAGATCGATTGATGCTTTATGCAGACAGTTTGGCTTGTCGAGGAGCCGTTTGATTGAGACTTGTTTGCGGGAGCATCCGAGCGTGGGGGCGGCTGTGCGGAGGAATAGGTCGCAGATGCAGGTTGCGGTGGTAGAGGTTGCTTGTTCTTTGTGTAAGAGGAAACTGGGGGAAGGTGAGGTTAGGATTGAGACGCCGAAGCATGGTGTGCTCTGCTTAGACTGCTGGGCGAAGAAGATGGGGGATTTCGTGGAGAAGCACCCGATTAGTGATAGAGACTCATATGCGAAGGGATAGTTCCATCGTTGCCGAGTTTCCCCAGTGGGGGTCATAGTATTCTCGGGTTGTCTTGAAGCCGAGTCCTTTATAGAATTCGATGTTTTCAGTTTCTGTCTCCAGAGAGATCTTTTGGGTTCCGCGTTCTCTTGCTTTTAAGATTGCGAATTTCAGGAGTTCGGTTCCGTAGCCTTTTCTCCAGTGGCCTCTGCGAACTCCGAGCCTGCTGATGTAGAGGGAGTCTGTCTGTTTTTGGATGCAAAGGACGCCGAGGATTTTGCCTTTGTCTTCTAGGACGTAGGATTCGTATTCCTTCGAGCGGTCTCTTTCGTAGTAGAAGCTTAGGCCGAGCTTGTTTCCGTGTTGGCCATAGTCGAATCTGGGGTCGCTGGTTTCGAAGTCTTGTCTGCAGTCATTTTTCTTGATCTGTCTTATGATTATGGCGTGGCACCTTCAACTTTCAGTGGTTTTCTTGGGGTCAGAGTGTTAGATATTATTCTATCTGATTATAGCACTATCTATGTTTGGTTTGGGTGTGTGTCGGTTGCGTAGGGATACGTTCTGCTGAGGAGGATTGGGAGCGTGTTGGGCGGTTGCTGGGCGAGGTGAAGGTGAACATGTGTTTGGATGTGACTGAACGTGTGCGGGTTTGTGCTGATGGAACTCATTCCACCTTTGCGAAAGGGGGCTAAGTGGAACGTTGACGAAGTTTCTAGAGAAACTCGACCAGTCGCTAGGTTATGCAAGGCTGGGAGAATTGGCTGAGTGTGGTTTGATCATAGGAACAGGCTCAGGTTATCTAGTCATAGGCAATGGAATTGATTTCTTTCTGCTTGGCACAATCAGGATGTCCAAGATCATTGAAAAGAGCTTTGAACTATCCATCAGGAATATCCATCTGCAACACTACACTTTGGGTTCATTGCTCTGGTGCGTCAAGATAAGACTGCTAAACTTGGTTCATCTCACGACGAGACATCTTGGAAAGCTCAAGCCTTGAAGCATCGCTGTTTCTTCATCGGGATGCTCTCCTCAAAACTTGACCTCATTCCGCTCAGACACATCTTCTACTGAGATACCTATGGTTGAGTTGTCCAGAGCATAAACAAGCGAGCTCTCACCCCAAACCGAATTACCCTTACACTGTAGTTCTTCTGAGTAATGTTTAAGTGTGTTGTAAACAGTATTGTTTACGGTGGTCTGTTGGCTCAAGTTCAGCTCAGGCTGTCTCAGAAAACGCTTCAGGAAATCGACCGCTGGGTAGCGGAAGGTAGATTCAAAAGCCGAAGCGACGCCATAAAAACCATAATAAGCTTCTACGAGGAAAGAGAGAAAACACGCAAATTCTACGAGATGCTTCTGAAGCGCAGCGAAGAGGCAGGGAGGCACCCTGAGTCTCTAGTCTCCGCCGAGGAGTTATAGTGGCCTTCGCCGTACTCCTACATCCAAAGGCAGTCAAGGAACTGGAAAAAATCGAGCATCAGACCAGAACCAGAATCACAGAAAGACTGAAGGAACTGACGAACGACCCTGTAACAATCGGAAAGGCCTTGAAACATTCCGACTTTTGGAGCTTGAGAATAGGCGACTACCGCGCGATCTACGAAATAGACAGAGCCAAAAAACAGGTCATCATATTATTCGTTGGACACAGAAAGAAAGTCTACGACGACTTTTCGAAATTACTCTAGAAAAGGAGAAGCCAAACGTCCTACGTGCCAAACTACCTGACGCTTTGACCGTTGCCAAACAAATGAGGTTCTTATGAGCAAGGTGATCGAAGCGAGTTCTACGTCTTGATCTTCTTTATCAGCCAAGCCATTTTCTGTCCAAAGTTCTTGATCGTGTTGATTCCTTCTTCGTCTTTGAGAACGTCCCCCTTTGACCGCCCAAAAGCCACATTCCAGTACGACGACCCAGGGACAATCATCTCAGAAATCATAAAGAAAAACATAAGCTGAGCAAAAGTGAAATTGTGCCCAGCACGACGCGCCACAACAATCGGCCCACCCACCTTATTCTTCAAAGGCTTGCCACGCGTGGCATAGAACCTGCTGATGAGACTCGCCATCTGCGGCGTGGCCGCACCAAAATAAACAGGAGTCGCAAGAATGATCCCGTCAGCCGCTTTCATCTTAGCAAAGACAAAATCAAAATCGTCTTTGAAGTGGCACTTGCCAGTCTTCACACAGGCTCGGCAGCCATTGCAAGGCTCTATCTTCTTTCCCGCCAAGCTTACCAGTTCTGTTTTAAGCCCCTCCTTTCGTATCTCCTCCAACGCAATGCGAGTAAGAATCTCAGTGTTACCACCCGGCCTTCCACTGCCCACGATACCAACAACCTTCACCCTGAGCCACCTCAACCACCACAGATTCCTCCTCAAAAGATAAAATCTTTATGCCACATTAAACCGCGACCCACGTCCAACACACATCCCTCTTTTCCTGAAGGCGGCTCCTCTGATGGCCTCTCCAAACCGTGACTTTGGAAGCGCGTATACAAGTATACTTTTATACTTGTATAGCGATATGCTTGTTGGGTGGAAGTGTTGAGCGAGACAACGACGATAAGAGTTTCAAGGAAAACCTTGGAGACCTTGGAACGCTTGAGGGAGAAACTTGATGTTCAGAGTCTTGATGAAGCGATACAGTCCCTCATCAAAAGACAACGCAAGGAAGCTATTGACAAAGCCTTCAGCATGGACAAAAACAGGATACGCCCATTCACCGAGGAGGATCGCGGTGAAGATCGTAGTTGACGCTTGCGCGTGGATTGAAATCTTCATCGGAAGCGAAAGAGGGAAGAGAGCAAAGGAAATCCTGGAGCAGGCTGACGAGGTTTACACGCCGGATACTGTCATGGCGGAAGTTGCCCGAGAATATTGTAGAGAAGGAGCCGAAGAACGAACTACACAAGCAAGGCTTGAGATTATAGCCAAGGCGTCAGACATAGTCCCGATAGACATCAAACTGGCCTTAGAGGCAGCAAGATGCTACACAAGGCTCACGCGAGAAGCAAAGAGAAAAGACCTCACACCCCCCAGCCTTTTCGACGCCATACCACTAGCCGCGGCCAGACTACTTAAGGCAAAAATCTTGACCGGTGACGAGCATTTCAAGAATCTGCCTGAAACAATATGGGTGAAATAGACAATTCTGTCCTTGCAGAAAGGAAAAATGCTTTCTTTTGTTGAAATAGATGGGATCTCTACCGTCTTTCACTTTGTGCTGTCGTCTTCTGTTCTTCCAGTTCCTTAACGCGGGTTTCAATAAACTCGGAGATTTTCTGTTCACTGTACGTTCTGGCGCCTTTCTGTTTTTCCAGCTGCTCTTCGATTGTCTTCAAGGTCTTCTCCACGTTGAAGGGCTTGAGCACGTAAGCGTCTGCTCCACTATTTACAGCCTCAACCGCGTTGTGCAGCGACGGATAGCCTGTGACAATTATCTTGACCATTTTGGGAGTAGTTTCCTTCATTGCAGTCAGCAGCTTTGTTCCTTCCATGTCAGGAAGACGAATGTCTATCAAAGCCAAATTGTAGAATTTAGTCTTGGATTTTCTTATTGCCTCTTTCCCGTTTTCTGCTGTGTCAACGGTGTATCCTTTTTCTTCCAGTATCGAAGTTATGGTTCTTCTTATGCTTTCGTCATCGTCGATAACAAGGATTCTGGCACGTTCACCCATACTTTTTCACCTCCTTCTTCGATTTTAGGTTTGATAGGGATAGTTACCGTGAATGTAGTGCCTTTGCCAACAGTGCTTTCAACGGAAATGCTGCCTCCGTGGGCTTCCACGATGCGCTTGCAAATTGGTAAGCCGAAGCCCATTCCCTTTGCTTTTGTCGTGAATAGAGCTGTCCAAAGCTTTTCCAGAACATCCTTTGGCATTCCTATTCCAGTGTCACTAAAAGCAATTTCCAAGTTGCCACCTTTTTCCTTACTTTCTATTGTAAGTTTGCCGCCTTGAGGCATGGCATCAATGGCATTTTTAATGATGTTAACGAAAACCCTTTTCATTTTCTCAACATCAACTTGAATTCTAGGCGTGTCCTCTGTTAGGTCCAATACGTTGATGTTCTTCGGGACATTGACCAACGACAGCGCTTCTTCTATGATAGACTTGACAGTGGTCTCTCTTTCTTCCAAGAATATCTCCTTCGAATAATCCAAAAGGTCGTTTATGATCTTGTTAGCATAATCTATGTCTTTGTCAATCAGCTCCAGCATTTCCTTCGCTTTGCTGTTCATCCTTGAAGTCAGCTTCATCTTCAAATAGTACGTGGCTCCAGTGATGCCTGTCAACGGGTTTCGCAAGTCGTGACCAACAATTGCCGCAACTTCTCCGATGGTCGCAAGTCTTTCAGTTTTGATCAACTTGCTCTGAGCTTCAACAAGCTCTTGAGTCCTTTGCTTCACCTTCAGTTCCAGCTGGTCTGCGTATTCTCGGATCTGGTTCCTCGCAGTGTTCAGCTGCTGAATCAGCTGAGCGTTTTCGATGGCCACTGCGGCTTGATGTATGAAAAGCTCAAGAGGCGCCAGAGACTCTTTCGTAGGTCTCTTCCCGTCTACTGGGTCGTCAATGCTCAGTATTCCCACGATGCTGCCGTCAGCCAAACGAAGCGGGGCATAGAGCAGGTCTTGCGGGTCCCAGTCAACCATTTGCTCTGGCGAGAGCCTGCTTGAAACCGTGCCTTGTGCGAACTTCTTTCTGACCCATGGGTCACTCCATGGAAGATGGTAGAATTCGCCAACCCTGAAGCGTTCAAACTCAGGTCCGAACCGCTCACGCCAAACCTGTCCTGGCATCCTGTTCGTCCACAGGAACTCTCTTTCTTCGTCTGTTAGGCCAGCAGTTACCATGTCCTCAGGATTTGTTAACTCCATGCCTTGATCCTTGACGGCGCGGATAACCACTCTTTGCCATCCGAGTTGCCTGATTGCCTCAGCAATTTTCTGAAGTCTTTGTGACAAGTGCGTGGTGTGAATCATTTCTGCAGAGCTGTTCATCAACAGGGCTAATTGACTGTGGCGTTTCTCTATTTCTGCACGTTTCTCCAAGTTGCCGATTGCCGTTGCGGCGTGCGAAGCCAGAATCTCCAGCAGCACGGCGTCTTTCTCATCGAAGGCCCCTAATTCCTTACTTTCCACATCTAAGACGCCCATCACCCTATCTTCATTCTCTACCGGAACAGCGATTTCCGATTGAACACCGGGGGCGCCCCGAACGTAATCCTTGTCTTTTGCCACATCAAGAACTATCACGGGTCTGCGAGTGTTTGCCGCTTTGACGGTTATGCCTTTACCATTCAGAGGCATTCTCAGTTTCGGTTCGCCGTATCCGCGCTGGTCTCCAACCTGAAGACAGCCTTTTTTCACCATCATGAATGCTGCGTTTTCAAAACCTAGGGTTTCCTCAATCGCGTCCAATGTTAGCCTGTAGATTTGCTGGATGCTTTGGGCGCGATTTAGCTCCCCACCGTAGTAATTCAATGCCGAGAGTCGTTCTTCCAGCTTCTTTCTCTCTGTGACATCAACTATTTGAGCTATGCTTTGCATCTTGCCATTACTATCTCGCATGATTGTTGACGTAGTTTCGATGCTTCTTCTCTCGTCATCTTTTCGAACAACCTTGCATTCATGCCACGACGGTGCTCTCTCTCCTCTTTGCCTTCGCAGATAACTCTCCTGGACTAGCGCCTTGCTTTCATTGTCTAGAAATTTCCTGTAGTCCTTTCCGACAATCTCATCTCTTGAGCGTCCCAAAATGCGACACACTTCGTTGTTAACGTAAATGATTCTGAAATGATCATCTATTATGCCGAGGCCACTTGGCGAGTTCTCCACAATGGAGCGGAATCGTTCTTCACTTTCGCGCAGGGCTTTTTCCATTTTTTTCCTTTCGGTTATTTCCCGTATTATTCCTAGGATTCCAACAAACCTGCCATGACTTAAGCATGGTATTGAAGTTGACTCCACGTCTATGGTTTTGCCAGTTGCCGTCTTGAATTCCAGTTCAAGCCTGATCGGTTTCTTTTTGACCGTTTTCACAAGGCCCTTTATTGACTTCGGTAGTTTGGAGGCTGAGACGATCTCTTTGAGTGTTTTTCCGAGCAAATTCCTTCGTTTGATCCCGATAAGAGCTTCCACTGTGCGATTGGCGGCCACTACTCTTCCTCTTCGATCTAGAACGTAGAAAGCGTCATTGGCGTTTTCGAGCAGACACTCGAAAGCACGCACAAGCGGCATGTCGCTTGGAAAAGGTCCGGTTAAGTTTTTGCCATTATTTCGCCGCATTGTGCCATCATCCCGTTTGCTTTTTTCGGTTTGTTCTCATGCAAAAGACTCTGCTTGGCCACGGTTACATATTCGGTGAATGTCAGGTCTCTGGAGACGTGCCACTTGGCGCGTTGACTCACTTTAGCATGAAGTTGTATCATAATCGCAATTTCGAGGAAGTTGGCCCCGAGCCCGAAAATGTTTTCCACTGCGCCTGTGAAAGCTTCAATTTTGTCTGGAATTTCATGCTTTTTGACGTTGAAGTTCTTGTCCAGATGGAAATATATGGCTTCCTTTGAAGATTCCCCGAGAGAAGACAGTCCTTCGTCCACGGCTTCAAGGAGAATTTTCTCGAAATCACGCTTGAGCACTGGTAATTCCTCATGGAACAAGTGGTTATCACGGATTTGGGACTTCTCTGTATTGAAACGTATAAATTGGTTATGAACTTCCAATTTAGATTTAAACTACGGGCCGAGAAAACCTCTGGCCTGTCAACTGCAAGTTAATCCTTGATCCAAGTTTGGCCAGGAATCTCTGTGACGTAGTACCTGGAAAGCTTGTCTTGAGTCATCATCGTGCGCTCGAGACTTGGAAAGACTTGCGTTCTCCCGTGTAGAATTGCAGAGAAGAGCTGGTGGGTGGAACGCTTTCCACGTGGTCTTGGGAGTTTATTCTATGCCCCACTTCTTGGTCAGCTTTACAAGGACGAAGATCACGAAGGCTACGATTATGAATGTTATCAGCGCGCCTATGAAGTGGCCTATGCGGAACGGTCCAACGACATACTGATCCCACTCCACTCCTGGCATGGCAAGGGTTATTGCGGGCATAATGAGGTCGCTGACGAGAGCTTGTACGACGGTGCCCAGATAGACGCCGAGAATGAAGGCCACTGCAAGGCCCATGACCTTGTACTTGGACAGGAAATCCATGAGTTCTCCCCACAACCCTTTAGGAGCAGGGGGAGGCTGGGCAGGCTTCGATTCTAAGGCAGCTCGGATTTTCCGTAACTCTTCTAATATTTCGCCATCTTTGGCCAAAACAACCACCAACATTCCCTTCTTACAATATAATCTTTATAAGATTTGCGACGCTGGTGGGCCGGGCCGGATTTGAACCGGCGACCTTTCGGTTATCAGCCGAACGCTCCAGCCAAGCTGAGCTACCGGCCCTCAGCAGTATCAACTAGTATAAATCATCAACCGTTTTTAAGGATTTTCGGAACACTTTTAATTGCTTCTGGGCTACTGTCTTGTTTGGGCCCGTAGCCTAGCACGGATTAAGGCGTCGGCCTTCGGAGCCGAAGATCAAGGGTTCAAATCCCTTCGGGCCCGCCACACTTTGGGGTCAAGTCCCGCAATTCTTATATGTCAGATGCACGCTTCCTAAATACTATGGCAAGCCCGCGCCGCAAAGGTTATGCTTCTCTCTTCAAAGACGCCGACGTGAAACGTTGGTACGACAATGTTGCACGAGGATCTTGTGTCACTGCTGACGTTTACCTGAGGAGACTAGGGTCTTTTTGCCTGCATTTCAGGAGAACTCCTGCGGATCTGGCGCTTCTGACCGAGAACGATCTCTACAATATGATGCTTGACTATGCGTCATTCATGGAGAAGTCTGGCAAAACAGGCAGTTACATCAAATCCGCTCTCAAGGCTGTCAAGTCTTGGTTGTCCCACAACGGAAAGGAAGTCAAGAGAAAAATCAAAATCAAAGGCTCAGAGAACACCCCTTCATTAAAAGACGAAAGAGTTCCAACAAATGGGGAACTCAAACGGATTTTTCTTTCGGGTGACAAGAAAGCCAGAGTTGCGTCTGCTCTGATTGCCCATTCTGGTTTAAGAATCGGAGTCTTGGGTAACTACACGGGCAACGATGGACTGAGAATTGGAGACCTACCTGAAATCAGAATCGAAGGAGGCTCGGTCGACTTTGAGCAGAAGCCGACCTTAGTGATTGTGCGTCAGGAACTGAGCAAAGCAGGCCATCGATATTTCACGTTTCTGAGTGAAGAAGGTGTCGAATACGTTAAGGATTACTTGGAGGAGAGAGTAAGAGAGGGCGAAAAGATAAGCGCGGACTCGGCCGTTGTTACCCCGAAGCTGAAGATGAAACCTTTCATTAGAGCTGGAAACATAGGCGACTTGGTGAGAGGTGCGATAAGAACCGCCGGTTTCCGTTGGAGACCATACGTCCTCAGGTCATATTTTGACACGCAGCTAATGCTAGCCGAATCTAAAGGCCTAGTTTTGAGGGATTACCGGCAGTTTTGGATGGGCCATAAAGGCGACATTGAAAACCGGTATACGACTAACAAGCAGAGACTGCCCGAATCTGTTATTGAGGATATGCGGGCCGCTTACGAGAGAAGCCAAGATTTCCTTCAGACCAAAGAGAAAGAGTCAACAAGCGAAGAAAAACTTAGAGACAGCTTCAGGAAGCAACTTTTGTTGGTAGCTGGCCTAAGTAAGGAAGAGGTGGACAAGCTGGATTTGTCCTCCATGAGCGACGAAGAACTGCAGAGCCTCGTTAGGAAAAAGCTTCTAGGAGCCCCAACATCGGACAGTAGCAAACAGAAAGTGGTCACCGTTGATGAAGCTAATGGCTATTTGGCGAAAGGCTGGGAATACGTTGCAAAACTCTCAAACAACAAAGTTGTCATCAAAATGAACTCCATGAACCCTTGACTTGAACATGGCGCTAAGAAAAAACAGTTGCTCAGAGACCGTGGGTTCAAATCCCACCCCCCGCGCTATATTCGAAAGGTTAAATTCGCTCAAATTTCGCTCACCTTGAGCCATCTTTTATCTTGACAAAGACGTTTACGGAACATCCAAGCTCCATGCCTGAGATTGCGGTTGTCCTGAGCCATCCAATTATCAAGTGTAGTTTTCATTTTCTTTTTTCCTAACTTTTTAAGCGTAACGTATATTTCCTTGAACAAATCGCTGTAACCCCAAGGTTCATGCCAAATGTCATCATATTCTCGGTCTTTTGAAGGGCACTCGTCATCAACAAGAGGTCTATCTAGCTTGGAAAAATCAACCTTTTTATAAGGTCTTTTTAACAGCCCCTCCACTGTGCTTAATAGGATAGTATTCGAATCATCCAAGTCTCGAAGTATCTTAAAGAGCTTAACGACAGCCCCCTTATACATGATATACGCTTCGGAACAAGTGAGTTCAAGAATGGTTTTCGCAGCACCTCTTAATAGAGCCTCATTAAGATTGCTGTCTAAAGGAGAGGACGATTCTAGTTTTCTAAGACTCTTGGCACATGTTATGGCACCTTGAATTGTACTGATCAAGTACCGATCTAGCAGCCAGCTGAACCTTTCAGCCTCATTTAAGACTGCAACGAAAACTTCCCAAACTTCTTTAATTTTAGTAACTTCAATTACATTTTGCCCTTCAATCAAAGCCTGAATATCAGGTGACCTCAAGAAGTCTTCAAGATTCTGTTTTCCAAGATTAGTACGTGACGTGTAAATCTCATGTAACCCCTCAGCTCCCGCCTCATTTAGCGATTGATCATCACTTTTCAAAAATTCTACGTACCTGAGTACGTCACTCTTGCGCCTGAAGCAGCCAGGAACAGGAACGTACTCTCTACCATCGCGTGCAACTATTCCACTATCCATCAAAGCTCTCCTGACCTCATAAACAGTCTCAGGCCTGTGCTGTTTCCTTTCTGCATACTTCTTGAAATCAATGGCTGTTTTCCCAGGCCAAAGCATTCTCAGAATATCTTCCCTAACCTCTCTGCGTATTTCAATGCCTTTTTTCTTTTTCTTTTTCTTTTCCACGATGTATCCAATTTGTAGAGATGTTCGGGAACCAATTTGTGCTTTTCGGGAACCAGCATGCCTTCAAAGTTTAGATTTAAGGAACTATACCCGTTTTCCAGATGGTGTTCCGCCAATGGTGAAGAAAATTTGCGTCAAACCGATTAAAAATTTTGCCTTCGAAAAACTTCCTGCTGCATCTCCATTGCGGTCGATCTTGTTACTAGAAGAGGAGGAGCTTCCCGTTCTGAAGTTTCTTGATCGACTTCCGATCTGGTTACAGCTAATCAGATGGAGGGAAAAAAATCCATGAACGGATTCGATTGTTTCCATGTCGGATCCAGTATTGAAACAATAGGGCTCAGACTTGAAAAAGCTTGTGGTCTGCAACAGAACCGAAGCAGTCTGAATTTTAGAGAATCTGGTAAAATGAACACTAATTCAATCGAGACATCTTTTTTTGAAAGCAGGGCGAAGGAAATAGAATCCAACCAGAGAGGAAAAATGTGTTCTGGACTTGTTCTTTCACCCAATAAAGAAATTTTATCTTCCTCAAACATAGAATTGCCCGCTTCACATTTTGCTGGAATTGTTACTGAGTTCAAGGGTGACTGCACCAAACAGGGAATTATGGCGAAGGAGGTGAATAAGGCGATGGGAAATTGTGATTGTTGTCTATTTGGCGAAAAATCCGAAATCGACAAGGTGGGTGAGGTATGCAGGCGAGTGGGCGAGCTTTTAAAAGCCAAATATGGGCCTGATGAGAACAGCAAATTCTGGGACTGGACCGGCATAAGCAACTTCTTGATCTGCTATAAGGATTTAGAACGTACGCTGCATGAGCAGAAAGTCGACGTGTATGATGAGGAAGAAATCGCTGAAGAGTGGCACAGGTGTTCTCCTTTGGAAGAAGATGAGGCAGCCATATGGTGGGCGGAGATCGAATGGCCTCACAAAGTACCAACCGAAGTTTGGCAATTCATGGTGCAAGAAAGCAACAGACTGGGTGTGCAACAGTTGGTTGAAGACCTGATTAAGGAATGGGGTTCGGCAGACGACGTAATCTTTGACAGTGTCGAATCAAAACTGAATAGAACGGATTCCCCGGTCAAGTACCCCGTGCCTGGCTAAGGTGAATCTGAATTGTCCGCCTCATCTAAAGCCTCGTGTCCTTATTGCGGGTCAACAGACAAAGTCATTCATAAAGGAACTAGAGACAACAAACACGCTTCTGTACGGTTATTTTTCTGCAAATCTTGTCATAAACACTACAGCGAGGACAGGGTGAAAATGAGGGAATTGCCAGATGACACAGCTAAGACTTACCTTCTTAACGCAACGTCTTTAGACGCCGTGTTGGAGACTAAAAAGCTTGGCATATCCAGAACAACGCTTTACAGGAGAATTAGAGGCCAAGCAAAGGGTTGCCCTGATTGGTATGAACTGTTGGAGATGGTGAAGGGACAAAGAAACTGGGGTTCTGTTATAGGAATTGACACTACATGTCTTAAGATTAGAGGCGTTCATTATGTTTATTTGCACGTAGCCGATGTCACGTCGGGTGATCCTCTCGTTTACACCATATGCGGAAAAGAAGACGCAGCTACGATAGAGCCCGTATTACGGCAGCTAAAGGATCTGGGATACAGCCCGCAAATTGTCGTCTCCGATCTAGCGCCTGAGCTACTTATCAGTGTAAAAAACGTTTTTCCCAATGCAGAAATACAGGGTTGCATCTTCCACGTAACTATGTGGCTTGACAAAGAGTTGCCGACAAGAAAAACCATCAGAAAAATGGGCAGAGAAAAAGTGATGCTTTGGCGAAAAGTGAAGGACATAATAAAATGCATATGCGTAGCAAAAAATGAGTGCATAAGACAACAATACTTGGAGCAACTGAACCGTTTGAACTTGGATGAAAAAGCCAGAAACGTCATTGACCGATTCTCAAACAATCTCCGCTACTTTCACACTATGGATGAGCTCAAGGGCTACAGCACCAGTGTCCTGTACAACAACTTGTGTGAATGCCACATCGGCTTGATTAAACGCCTCAAGGCCAAAATGAGGGGGTTCAAAAGCATCGAAGCGACACGCGCTATCATTAAACTCTTCTGGTTTCTAAAAAGAAAAATACCTCTTCCAGAGGAGGAAGGAGACGCCTTGGCGTACAACATGTCACTGTCATCATTCTGTGACTGCGCGAACTTAGCTGAGCTTTCAAAGGCAAGCGGCATTCCCAGAGAGGTTCTGAATAAAATAGCGCTTAAAATGGGGCGTGTAGTGGTTTGTGATTATGTCTTTACAGAAGACGCGCTAAAAGATATAGAAAATACCGTTTTGAAAATGAAGGAGGCATCCCTCAGCGCTGTTATGCACAAAATAGGGTATGATCAACCAACTACAACTGAACTCTTGGAGAGATTAGGCTTTAGTTTTTTATTCAAAACATTAGATCCATCAGACATAATAATTTCTCCCTCAAGACACGAATGAAACAGAAGAAAAACAACCAATCCCACATTAAAGTACAGGTCACGAATGGAACAGTCTGAATAAAGCTTCGATTATGGAATAGTGCCGTAAAAGGTGATATTTTGACAAGAATAGAAAAGTCAATCGAAATCAACGCCTCGCCAGAAAAAGTCTGGCCAATGGTTGCATGGGAAAAACTCCCGGAATGGTATGATCCATTCAAGAAGGTTGAATGTACTTCTAAAGACAAGTACAAAGTAGGCGAAACTGTCCACATAATCAGTGAAGCGGCGGGCGTAAAAGCGGAATGGGATGCTGAGACGACGGAAGTGAAGGAGAATGAGAAGGCAGCATGGCGATCCACTGGTGGAAACTTCACAGGTATTGGGTCTACTGCTCTCAGTCCCACAAAAGCTGGAACTAAAGTAACCATTGTGATGGATTATGAATTGCCCTATTCGGTTCTCGGCAAGCTAATCGACAAATTGCGGGTTCACAAAGCGCTTGAGAAGAGCTTTGATATAGGTTTGAAAAAACTGAAAGATATTCTGGAGAAATAGGGACTTCTAAGGCGCGCTGCCTTAGTGCTGTTTTTTCCCTTTTTTTATGTGTTGAAGTAGGTTGGTGAGACTGCTTTGTCTCTTCTTCCAATGTTCTGTGCTGCTTCTCTGTTCAGAACCAGGCACAGTAGGCTGTAAAGTGCGTAAGAAGCGACGTTTTCTAAGCCTCTGACCTTGTTTATGGCCAAGCTGTACTGCGCCTTCAGCAAGCTGTAGACCGCTTCAATATGAGGCCTCTTGTGATACTCCCTTTTCTGGTCTTCCAACCCGTAGGCTCGAAACTTCCGATCCACCCTCAAGAGGCCCTTAACGTCTCTTTTCTGGTTTGCCCGATATGGAATCACTGTCTCGCCAACGGCGTTTCTGAGTTTGCCGTCGCTGTACTGGCTGTCAGCTATCACACTTCTCAATCTAGCCGCAGACCGTTTGAGAACCAGCTTCGTCTTCTCCAGCAGGTTCAGCGCGTGTTTCTGCTCGTTCTGGTTGGCCGAAGCAAAGGTGCAGGTCAATGGAAGCATGGTTTTAGAATCGATGGATAGGTGTAGCTTGTAGCCGAGTCCGAATGTTCTGCCTGCTCTCCCAACTCTGGCATCCATGTCCGAATAGCCTTTGTGGTTGTCCAGTGGATGACGTGTGCTCCAAGCCTTAATGAACGAAGCGTCAAAAACGACATCAACTTCTTTTGCGTCGTTTTGTTTCAAGAGTTTAATGACTTTCTCTTCTATTATGCGGGTAAGTTTGTCTTCTCCAACCTTTCGACTGAACCTGCTTAGAACGCTTCTAGGATACGCTGTTTCCCTTTTCTTTATCAGGCACAGTTTTCTGAGTCTTGGGTCAGCGTCAAGTAGCCTGGTCATTTCTCTTAGGCTGCGAACGCCCTTCATGCGCATGACGATGAAGGTTCTGAAAAGCCCTAATGGGTTTTTGGGATGTCTGCCGGGTCCATTCGTGTGAAAGCAGCCGAGTAACGCGGCTTTAGCAAAACTTAAGTCTACGTTTCTGAAGAGGGTTTCAAGGGTCTCGTGTTCATCTTGTCCCGCTAGGATTCACCTCCTAAGCTTGGACGTAACTCATTTGATACGAGACCCCAACTATACTAATTAATTTAGGGACAAGCCAGCGCGCGACTTTAACGGAACGTTATAGAAGACTTCAAGCGCTCTGATATGAACATATTGGGAAAGCGAAATTGAGAATCAGTAAATTCTTGATAGTCTACGGTAAACAGCGCACGCGAGGTTCCCATTTGTTGTGGTGACCTTTTTTCGGACGCTCACTTTCCTTTTCCCAAATTTGAGGTTACTATTATCTCTGAGAATTTCTTTATGTTCTCTGCGGTCAGAAGTTCTTTCAGTTTTTCCACGTGTTTTTCATTTGCATAAATTGGCAGTTTGCAAAGGTTATGAAGGGCTAGGAATAGTTCTCCAAGTTCTTTGAAACCCTCCAAAGTGACCATATAATCAATCTGAGAGTTCTCAGGGTTTCTCAGCCTCACCATATATTGGACATTAGAGACAAGAGGACCCTTAAGTCTGGCCACTACTGAGAGTTCGTAGTTGCCTTTGTTTCGGTGGCACCAAACCGTGTGGTCCACAACCTGGTTGTCCATAGCATATTTCTCCGTGTGGACTGGGCTCAGAGTTTGTTTATTTTACTTTCGATTCTTCTCAGGATTCCAAAGACCTGAGCGATTTCTTTCTCTATCCTTTTAAGTTTTTTTTCTGTGTCTTGACTGCTCATTTTTCCTCGGTTAAATGAAAAATCCCCAGAAATTTAAGGGTTGTTTACACTCAATCGTTAATTGAAAATTGAATTACTAGTTCATAACGCGCGTCACAATTGGATGGGAAAGTCCGCGTAATCCTTCAATCTGGTTTCGATGCAATGCCTCTACGTGAGGAAAATTGGTTCTGAAACGAGTACCCCGGGCATCGATTAAACTGTTTAAAGCCTTAAACTTTAAAGATGTCACGCATATTACACTTTTCTGGGGTCACGTGATGGTTCGTGCGAGCAAACTTCCCTACGACGACTTCGAATATAACATGCGGCGAGCTCTAGCGTTAGCTCGCTTAGACGGCTATTTTGAAGATATCTTGAGTAATGAAGGTAAGCGGACAATAGGTGTTTTTTTTGATATGCAAAAGGAATTGGGGCAAATGCTTGGAATAGATGATTTGATGAAAGAAATCGAGAAAACGATGGAAGCACATTTCAAGAAAGAGTTAGAACTGAAGGGAAAGGAACAAATTGAGGAGAGCGGAAAGCGAATTGCCAAACGGTTAAAACCGCGGATTGAGAAGATTTCTGAAATGTTCCAAGACCTCGGATTGGTGATGGATCAAACTCTGCTGGAGCAGGCTCTCGTCATGGCGGTGAGTGCTTTCGAGGTATATCTTCGAGAACTCGCTGTTTCGATAGTCACATTAAACCCAGGCATCCGGAAGAGGTTCACCCCAGAAATTGAAAGCGAGCTCTCTCTAGCAAGGCTAGAGGACTACAAAGATGACGCAAAACGCACTCAGGGTGAGATAGTCGCTGACTTGGTCAAACTTGAGCCACGACGTGTAAAATCTGTCTTGAAACGCTTGATAGGCATGGAAGATGTGTTCGGTGGCCGTCAGACTGAACGAAAAGTTCGTAGGATCCTAGAATGTCGTTACATAGTAGTTCATCGTGCTGGTCTGATAGACCCGAAATTTAAGAAAGTCACGAAGTACAAGGGAGCGATCGACAGGCAAATCGAGATAAGTCGGCGATACGTGCTTGAGTCCATCGGTGTTCTTCAAAAGGTTGTGGATAGAGTCGAGAGTGCGGTTCACCCAACCACTGCCTAGCCACTATTCTTGAGTGCTGAGCCCGCAAAAGGATGCAATCTGAGTGCGCCAACCACAGATTTGTCCCTTGGGCTACTACTGGCGATTTTCATTGCCCAACAATATGCCAAGTGTGCACATACTTGCCTAGGAACGAACCGTGCTTTAGGCCACCTTCTTTGAGCCATAGATCGCTAGGCAGAATCGAACACTTTATGTGAGAATGCTAAGGTAATAGAAAGGGCATCAGGATTAGGATGGCGGCAAAGCACACTCCGAATAGATAAGCTCCAACAGGAGCATGCCACCTATTCCAAAACTCATTTCCTGGTGTCATTGCTCTATAGGCCCTGAGAATCCTCTTCGACGGAAATAGGCTTACAATGGCGCTCCCGCTGGAAAGGGCCACAGCCGCGATCAGCGTGAATTGCCGCGTGACCCCAAAGGCTACAAATGTGAAGAAAAGCATAACGTAGTAGGCGAATACCATTGAAAGAATGCCCCATGAAGAGAGGCGTAGAGATATCTTCCGCCCTTCGCTCAACGTCATCAGGTGCCAGAGCCAAGTACAAATTGCAAGAATAAGCGGCATCGTTAGGGAAAACATGAATTTTGCCGTCACGTCTAGATTCATCTCAGGTTTTGTGACCCACGTCAAGAACGTAAACAGAATTCCAAGCAGAACCGTCATGAGCAAGACAAGCCATTCAAAGGCCTTGTCAATAGACATGGCTATTTCAGCAAGTCTACGCTCCTGGCCCTGTTCTTCGTGCGTTTCCTTTGTCTTCAACATCTTTTTCTCATTTTCGATTTCGGGCTTCTGAGTCTGTGTTTTGTCACTGTTATCAGATCCTGACTTGTCTACTCTCACCAGAGAGTATACTGCAAGACCGGCAGCAAAAACAAAGTCGACGATTAGAAACACCTCTTGCCATGTGAATACGTCCGGAGGAGCAAATTGGTAGAATGAAACAAGGAAAGACAGAGTGAAAAGCCCAGCCCCCACAAATATGCCCAGAAAGTCAGTCCTTTTCAGTCTCTTGCGCTTCACTGTTGCCACTATCAATACTGCTAGGATGGCCACCGAAGGAAGGAAAAAGGCAATTGACGTCCTCCAAGAGTTCATGGATGGATAACTCAACGTTACCGTGAATAGGTAGAAATCCGGCATTGTGTCGAGGCCATATTGATAAAACTTCTGCGGGCTCAATCCAAGCGAGGTTAAGGTCTGGTTGCTCGGCCGGGCAGCAAGTTTTTGAGCTGCTATGTCTTCAGAATAAGCCCATTCGTCCTGCAGGTACGCAGGCATCCATACAAAACCGTTGTTTATGTTCAACTGCGTAGACATGTTGACGGCGATAAGGAATGAGATTTCATATTGATCCCAGGGAGTGCCGCCAAGAATGAATGGGCGTATTGGGTTTAGGCGCCAGCGCCAGGCATTGACATCAGGCTGATCGCTGTTAATCGAGTAAATCACTTGCTGATTGCCTGATGCGTTCGAACTCGGAAGTTCCACGCCCCCATAATAATCCGGTTGGAGAATCACGACATCAAAAGCGGAGACAGTGGGATCTGATGTCCACATCTGGAAATGGTAGTATTGGCTGTACAAAGTTTCAGTTTTGAGATCTATAGAGTACACGTTAAGCTGCATTGTCATATCAAAGGAAGGGGCTGAAGCATTATCCGTTGCCTTCACACTTGCAGTCTTTCCCAATTCAACCACACCAAGAACCGCACCTGCGAGCAAAAGAAACAGTAGACAAAACGTCTTTTTCCCTAAAGCTGATCTGACAACAAACCGCTTCCTCCTTTCCATGAGCCTTCCACTTCCTTATCTCACTCATCCTTCAATCAGTGTGAGAGAAGTAGTTGAAACTTGCGCTTTATCATAGAAGAGGCAAAACAGACCAAATAAGCCGTACCTATGAGGTACGAAGCCCAGACACAATCTCAAGGGTTTCTTCATACAAACAGAAGACTCGGCTGCCGAGCCTCTCCAGGACAGAACCCACAATCTCAGAGCCTCATCTGATCGCGAGCCTCGATTACATGTTCAAAATCGAGGGTGGATGACCATCTGTAAAGTGCAATTCAAAAACCTGGAATGATGATGATAGAACCTCGTCTAATCGGAAGCAACACAGGTCGCCCGTCCGGGTGTCTGAAATTCTCAATCCCTTTCGCATGCGCTAGCTTTTCTATGTCTGAAAACTTGAATAACGTTACGATTTTCCTCTTGCCGTCAAGATACTTGTGAAGAGGGTCATTTAGATTGAAATGCAACCCCAATTTTCTCCAGTTGGCATCAACTTCTCTTGCCAGTGTCCTGTCTGGCTGGGTCACTGTTCTACTTTCAGGTTCAATTGATGCCACAGCGATCACTTTCTGCTCGGCAGTTGTCCAGATGTAGCCCATAACCGGAAAGTGAAAACGGCGGTCAAATCTGACTGGCCATCCTACGTCCCACCAGACAAATTTCTGAGTCTTGCAGGCCTCCATGGACTCTAGTAACCAACGATTGCTCTCTTTGTTATCGTAACTCCAAAGTATACCCAGTTCTTCAGATTTTGATATCGGTAACAATTGACTATCCCGTCAACATATTCTCCGCTTCCAGCTATAAAGCGTTAGTGCAAATATTCAAAGGTTAAGAACAAGTCAAGGACTGCGACGTAACTTGAATCCGCAAAAGGCGGAAGAGGTAAGCATGGTTGAGCCAGAGGAAATGTGGACCGCTAGCCCTCCCTAGCAACGCTAAGATACTCAGTCACTCATTAACAAATAGCTCGCGCTATGAACTGTCAATTCAATTTTTGATTAATGATACAGTATAAACAACCCTTAAATTTCTAGGGATTTTTCATTTAACCGAGGAAAAAAACATGAGCAGTCAGGACACAGAAAAAAGGCTCAAAAGGATAGAGAAAGAAATCGCTCAGGTCTTTGGAATCCTGAGAAGAATCGAAAATAAGATAAGCAAACTCTGAACCCAGTCCCGCGCATGTGTGCCAGGCACCTGTAAGCGCGAGCGCTAACAGTCCGAGCTCCTTTTGCGAAATCATCTTATTTGATGGCTCTTTTTTGCGAGGCTACTCATTTTAAGGAACTCTCGAAGCAATCAAAAATGAATTTGACCATTCTTCCTAAACGGATATTTCTTCCGTTCTTTTTTCTTGAACTGGCACTTCATCCATTCTTTTTGTATGAGATGATATTTCATCTAGCCTTTTTTTCAATTCGTCAGGGGGCAATTCTATGAGCGATCTCATTATCCTGAGGGCTTCGACAGTCTCAGAGTCTATCTTCTCATCAAGAGGTGGCTTCTCCAGTTCTAGCATTTGATATCTGCCCTTCTTTGTTATCTTGAGTTTGGGTTGGCTTTGTATGAATGCAATCAAGTCAACCCATTTGTTGACAGATCTAGGCCCAAGGCTAGTGAGTCCTCTCAAGTCGGACTTGTGGATCGGGTTGTTCTGGAACAGTACCTCAAATACGGATTTGCATACTTCGAAATCTGTTCTCTTCATTTCCTAAACCTCCTACTAGCGCGCGCTTTGAGATGGCCGTGAAGGAGAGCGCGCGTTACTACCCGGGTGGGATTTGAACCCACGACCTTCGGCATAGTATGAGTGTCTCGCAAGTGTCTCACGGTGTCTCACGCGAGTAATACGCGTGTAAGAGCCATATAAAGTTATCTCATATATGTTATGATATAGTAACATTTATATCTGAAGAATACCAATACGGACACCTATATTTGGTGATCGCTTGAGCAGGGAGCCAGATGTGGACCGAGCCATTGCACAAATGACATCCATCGACAAGTTCATAGCGTGTACGATGCTGTTGGGAGGGATATGTTTCCATGGAAAAGTCCCTCGATTCTATAAGAACGAAGAGACAATAAGAAAGATGTGTCCTCCAAAGGTCAAGCAGCTTTTTGGTCTTAACAACCTGAGAAGGTTAGGTGTCGCATTTCAGGTCCCTAAAAGCGGCAACCTTTATGCTTTGCCTGGCTTCGGAATCAGAGTGGCCAAAAAACTCTATGAAACAGGTGAAGCAAAGAAGGTTTACGAGCTCTACGGCGAACAATACGTTCCCCTAGGTACCTAGGGTTCTTTCTTGCGAGGCTGGCACTCTGGCGGAATAACTTCTTTTCACCTTTTCAGCCTTCTTTCGCGGCTCGCGTGAGAGAGTGGATTTGGGCTCCTTTTGCGAAATAGTCTTAGAATCATGGGAGCACAGAACTAAGGTTTCTGCATCTGCATCTCGGCAGTAATGTCTCTCCAAATTAGGGCACATAATTTCAGGGTCAAGGCTGGCGTTAGTGTGATCCCCCGTTCCATGGCCGTCCTGCCACTCCACCTTCGTTTTCAAATGTTCCCCTCTCCTTGTCCTAAGATTTCAGCGTCGACGTCGTGAAGCATCTCCTCGAGTGACGGCTTTCCATCTTTTTTCATTCTCTCAAAAAATCCGTTTTTCACCAAATACTAGTTCCTTCAATCTTCAGGTTTTAGGAATCTTCCTCGAATTTGCTTTTCTAGCATCATGGTTCAATGCATCTTCTTGAGTTTCTCGGCCTGAATCTTGTCCTTCTAACCTGAATCTCTTCAATAGCACTGCCACAATGATTCCGCCAATGATTGCTGAGCAAAGCATATCTCCGATTATGTGTTCGCGGATAAATGTCCAAGCTTGGTCGGTCCAGCTGGGAGGGAGAGCTTCTTGCATAGTCATATAGTCTTCTTGGACTTTTGAGAGGGTTTCGTTTGATGCACCTGCCTCCTGCAACTCCTCATAATCCGCAGTGAAGAGCCCAGGGTTATCTCTGTAGATACCGCTTTGTATGCGAGACGCTATCTTGTCCAACATAAGAGTTGGCTTGTATCTCACTTCTATGCCTCTGGTAGTTGTATTATCGAGAATCTGTTTACAATCCCAAACAAAATCGGAAAATGCGTCAAGGCTGGCCTGAACCTTTGACCAATCTTCTTTGTTGTTCGTTCCTTTTAGAATCATTCCATTCTCCTCAATGAGAGAACCGAAAATAACGATAGCGCCAAGACCAGAAATATTGAATACGTGTCCTTGACCAGCGTAATACATGTTTACTCCTGGTTCACAATAGAGAAGGCCATAGCTGTATGAAACTGGACTATCAAAATAATAATCTCCATGCTTGACCAACACCCATTTGAGGCCAGATGTATTCCTCGGCATTGAAGGCCAAACAAAGTATTCGATTGGATCCTTTGTTTCCTCAATCGTGATTTGTCTGGTTTCACGCGTCGAATAGTTGAACAGAATCGCTGCACCATGGGTCTGAGATATGACCCCTTCCATCTTGTTTGGAGAGCGCAGATATAGCGGGAAAAGAGTCAGGTTAGATGCCAATAGCGCATAATTGGCCTCAACAAATTGCCGATATTCAGACAAGTACTCCTCTACGTAGTCTTTGAGGCCCTCGTGAGAAACCCTCGGATCTTCGACAAAGAAGGGTGGGATGAACACCAAGGCAAGAATAATCAACAGGATGAACACGGTTGGGAGGAATAGCCTTCTCAAGATTGGACGTCTTTTCCTAGGCCTTAGAGGACGTTTTTTCAAGTTTTCTCAGAGCAATTGTATACGTGGAGCTAACCGATAAGGATTTTGTCCTTTTGCATTGGCCCTCAGTCGAGGCAGGAAAGAGAATAGATTATTTCCTTCGCTCACACGTGCGCTCACCGAGTGACCCACTTCAAGTCTCAAAGCCAGAAAAAATAACATGTCCAAATCCAAGATGATGTGGGTGGCACTGATAACGATCATCAAACTGGCAGTAAATCCGAATAGTACAAAACGAGAGTTCGAACGTTTTGCAAAGATACTCTACTTGCTCGCAATTTGATAGCAATCCGCATTGGTTTTGCGGAGAAAAGATGGTTGATTTGCGATTATTTTGAGGGTTTGAGATGGTAGCCCGGGAGAGATTCGAACTCTCGCCTTCATCTTGAGCATTTTCTGCTGGTTAGGACTTGACCCCGTTTGGGTATAGGGCCGGGCAGCCCCATCATTGACCTAAAACCCATCTGGGTATAAGAACGAGGTTCTTGATGTCTGGTGCATGTTCGAAACTGTCGAAATCACCGTTCGAAAGTGTGGATTAATATGGTTAGCACACACAATCAATAAATGCGGCCAGTAAAGGTGCGCTTATTTGCCCCCCACCGACAGAAGAGAGCAGACCGAGATTTCCGGAAACACACTCCTTGTGTACTGGTACATCTCTAAAAAAGGGAACAGTTGCGGTGTCAGGGAGATTCAGAGGGCATTGGGCTTTTCAAGCTCCAGCACAGCGCACTATCACCTAGAAAAGCTGGAGGACAAGGGACTCCTGACCAAGGACGCTTACGGAAACTACGTGGTCAACAGCAAGGTGAAAGTCGGTGTGGTCAGCCCTTTTATTTTTGTTCGCGGGTTTGTCTTTCCGAGACAACTCATCTACGCAGTGGCATCAACAGTCATGTGGGTTTTTTTCCTAGCGTTCTTCTGGAAGTTTCTAACACTCACAGTTATCCTTGCCCTGCTTCCTAGCGTCGTGGCTTCCGGCATCTTCTGGTATGAAACAATCAGGCTGTGGGCAAGTCTGCCCTCGTTCAAAGGGAGCGTTCGATAGCCTTGAAAAACTGTTCGAATCCATAGATTAAATTCCCGCGCAAACAATATGAAAAATGGTGAACCTGATGAACAAAAAAATCCTGGTGATAATGGCTTTAGCGTTGTTAGCCGTAAGCATAGTCACTTCTGGACTGATTCAGCTAGCGCCTTTGGCAGTGGCGTATGGTTCTTTAGAGGGAAACATAAACACAAATATTGAATACTCCAACGGAACCCTTGGCACAGACCTTGCAGGGCTCACTCTCTGGTATGCGTGGATAAACACGAGTGGCTCCCAAATTATATTCTTGGCTTATCAGTCCTACGTACTAAATCCACCGGTCATCACGTTCTTGGGTCAACATTACTTTGCAGACAACGGCACCGAGGTCTTCGTTGGAAACACTTTGGAGGCTATGGAGCTATATAACGACACTAATGGAAACGGCTTGCCTGACGCCAACTACACTTCTGGGCAAAGCGAGATACTGTACCATTTCTTTGTCAACAGTTCGGCAAGCTTCGACGTCAAACCCATCAACAAAACCGTCATAGAAGGCTTGCCGCATTATCAGTGGGGCATTCGCTATGGGACCATCGACGGTTTCCTGAACTCCGCTGACGACCAATTCACAGCCGCGATGGTTATGGTCGATTATATGGATTTCTCCTATGACTTCTACGTTCAAAACAATGTGACTTATCTGAAGACAAACTTCGGACTAGGGAAAATATTGCAGATAGTTCCCTTCGGTTATGGCAACGTGTCCTTGAACGGTTTGAGCATCGCCCTCTTCTACGGAACCATCGTCATCACTTCCAAACCATATGTTACGATGGTTAATGGAAATCCGTACAATTCTACAACGGCTCCAGCCTCTGTTGAACCTACAGATTCGAGTGAGATAAAAATCGCTGAGGCTACCGCTTACAAGTTCTTGTTTGGACAGAACTACACGCTTTTCAGAGATTCCACGCAAGAAGTCTACGAATCAAAGTGCACGGCTGTTTCCAATCAAAGCGTGTCCGAAGGCGGGAAGCGCAGCGAATGGATTCTCTCTTTACTCGAAGATACGCTTACCAGCATTTTTCCCAAGATAAGCAGCATGCAAGCAGCCATAAACCTCGACTACAACGTTTCCTCTTTCCTCTACAGAGTATGCTACCCAGTCTGGAGCGGCTACCAGCTTCAACACGACCCAACCTACGTGGCTTACCTGGGCATGCCAATCGTTCCCGAACTGAGCCCCCCACTAATGTTTGTAATAGCCGCTGCAGTGGCAAGTACAGTCGCCCTAGTGGCAGCGTTGATTGACCTCAAGAAAACGAGGAAGACGCTGAGGCACTTGAACCCACCGACGCCTCTTCCCCTCTAAATTCTCCCCTTTTTTCTTTTTACGTCAGAAAATGCCTATAGACAGGATGCTCCTTGAACCGCAAGGTCGTCTCGGATTTCTCCACGGTTCCGCTCGGTAGCCTCATACAAATAGAGCTCACGATAGGGCCAGTGGGCGTAAAACGAACACCGTCGAGAAGTTCGCCCTTCGTCACGCCTGAGGCTGCAAAAACCAGCTCGTTCCTCTTTGCTAACTCCTTCTCGTTGTAGATTCTGTCCACGTCAACGCCCTCGGTTTTTAGTCTCTCCAGCCTGTTAGGGTCATCTTTCTTGTCTCTCCAGACTTTGACGAGCATGATTCCCCCCGATTTTGCGTCCTAAAGGAGTTTAAATTACACGTTATGAAAGAAGTACTTGAACCCGTTTGGGTATTAGTCCCAAAGGGCTTGAATTCATTTGAGTCTGAGTCCATCAAGAAATGACTGCTACGAGAGAAAAGCCAGGTTATGGGCGTTCGTCTTGTTATCCTGCACTCGTGTGCCTAAGGTCACATCTTTAAGGCCCTAATCCATTTTCGGGTTCTACAGTGGAAGAAAGCCCGAAAGTTTCAAAAACCCACCGCCACGATACTTACCACGAAGTCACATGGAAAATCAAAACTTGAATTTTAGGCTTTCAAAGACTGGCGTTAGAGTATACCTTCGACCTGAATTTCATCCTTTTCTAAAACAAACTAATATTCTTCATCCTGACTTCACGAGAAAGGCGAAGGAACTTTTCGGGAACAATTCTGGCGACTCTATTAGAGGTCTTCCCAAGATTTGTTCGGAGAACAGCGAAGATGCCCAGACATGGCATTATTTCAGCTCTCTTCTTTCCATGTCACGTCTAGAGAAAGCAGAGTGGTTGGAAAACTTCTTGTCGAAATCTCTCAAGCACAACTTGGACCAAACTACAATTGAAAATCTTCCTGCTGCAGAAATTCTGTTTTGGAGGGGCAAGAAAATGAAGCCATTTTACTATCCACCGCCCTCTCTTGGTTGCCCTGAAGGGAAAACGGAAGTTGACCTGACAATATCTTTGGCGCAGGCTGTCGTGTTTGTTGAAGCAAAATTAGGTTCCGAAATCTCCGAGCGCACAACTCACTGTGAAGGTCGGAATCAGATAATAAGAAACATAGATGTTGGCACATACTACGCTTGGGAAAGGCAACTGGACTTCTACTTTGTTCTTGTAAGCTCTTCAAGCTGCAATCGATCAATTGACCTTCTGAAAAAATACATTAATAATCCCAAGAACATAGCAGAAAAGTTACCACACCGATCTGATTTGTCGAGCAGATTAGAACGCTTTGGATATAACCTTGGGTTAGCTAGTTGGGATATGCTCCAGTGAGAGCGTACCTGCTTTCAAATAATGTCTGGCGATTCGCCCGGCTTTCTTCTGCTGCCCGTAACGCCGTCATTAAGATACCTGTTCATGATGCTGTTCATTAGATCTGGTCCGATTTCGGGTTGGGCGCGCTCCAACCAGTCGAAGAATGCTGTTCGCCGGCGGCGGATGTTTCGTTCAAACTTGAAGGTCGAGGTAGTGAATGGCCCAATCTTCAAATATACTGGCTTTTTCCGCGCTCTTAGGTACAGCACTGGACGAAGGTCTGGCAAATTCAGAGCTAAGACTACTCTTGAAAAAACATGGAAACTCTCTGAAGTCAACTTTTTTCCTTGAATTACGAGGTTCTTTTCGTTGAGAAGCACCATTATGCAGGAGTTGCTGAGGTATCCGACAATTATCCGTTTGACTATCCATGATTCGCCTCCAAAGTCAGTTGGCCTGCCTTCTATCACCGCATTGACTAGCTCTTCTCGACAAGAATCGTGATTTTCAAGATAGTTTATCTTGCTTGCATTGAAATCAGAGAGTAGCATGGTTGAAAATCCTCCAGTTTTTGCAGATTTCCCACAAACAATTTCTGGTCTAAGGTTAGATTGTGCTTCATCTAACCCGTTAGTTACAACATAGAAGTTACCTGACTCGCTCAGAATTCGCTTTATTGCTGGTTTATTGACGACGTCGAAGCGAGATACCAATATGAATTGAACAGGTATACCTAATAAAGAACTTAGTAGCCGCTTTTTGTACCTAATTTCTCCATCAAACTCTTCAAGATTGTTCTTGGAGTTTGTTATCTCGGCAAAAGCGATTTCGCTTTTTCCGCTTCTCACAATGAAATCGAACTCTGCAAGGTCCTGGCCGTTGCCTCTTGCCACAATAGCGCCAGTTTCATCGTAGTACAATCCATCCTGACCTAACTTAGAGGCAATTCTCATTCGCCAAGGCACATCAGCCCATTTTCCAACCACAGCATAACCTGTATCCCGCCTTGCGAGTTCGAGGAGCCTCTCATAGATTACAGCCTCGTACCATTGACCTATCGCTATGTACTTTGGGAACCCGTTTTCTAGGAAAAGGTCTTCCTTCTTTCTTTTTGAAAGATGTCGCAATGCCTTGAAGGCCAACTCTCTGGACGGTCGGAACGAACTCAGCCCACCTGATATCCATTCACAAACAGTCGGATTCAAGGTAAAACTCCTCTTTCTCTCTTATTCAAAGAAAAAAGGGGAATCTCGAGAATAGTTTTCTCGAGTTTTCTCATGTTTCGTTTCGGTCTCCTGCTGATTGCGCTCTTCTAGCGAAGTCTTGGTTTCTGCCAGTTTTTGCTGCGCTCGATTGAATCCTTCCAGCGTCGGATTTTGACATTTTTCCACCTTTTCCCACTTTTTTCCCTCCATTGTTGCCGCAAGCAACTTTTCGTGCTACTGCTTGCAGTAGTTCTTATGCTACATATTTATTTAAACATTATGCTACAAACTCTTCATATCAGTTGATTTTAGCTGCGTTACTTACAGAAATCTATTTATGCTACTCTTCATAATAAGAATTAAACTGGCCTGAGGTAATTGGTGAGTATGTCATCGGAGAAAACGCGAGGTCAAATTCAACTGGAGTTTTCAGTTAAGGATCGATCCAAAGCGGAATTTTGGGCTTGGCTAACGGATGGGTACGCCGTTTCAGTAGATTCAGGCAAAGGAAAAGCTGAACTGAAAATTGTTGTCTTATCGAAAGACACAATTAAGGCGGTCATTTGCGAGGCTTTGAGCAAGAACGATTCACAGAGAGCGCAAGAACTGCTTGATGCTGCATCTAAGCCCGCTGAGGAGTTTAATGAGGCCATGGTCAGAAAAAGCATCAGAGTCTCGCCGGGCGAATACGTAAAACTTCTTTATGTGAAGATGCTTGAGCGCACGTCATTTGCCGATGTGCTTATGAAAGTTTTAATAAATCCATGTAAGAAAATGGTTAAGGAATTGAATGCTCATTCTTTTGGAAATCAGTTGTCCGCAGCCAACAAATTCAATCATCTTTTAGGTGCTATTGAATTATGGGAGAAAGAGAAGCCTGAGTCACGAGCCGACGTTGCAGAATGGGGCGATTGGGTAAAATCAGATTATCGATTGCATGAAAAGGCGCAACATAAGGAACCAATACCAGCCAACGAATGGGATACGTCAGAGCTTACAGTACCCGTAGAAAACAAGTCTTATACCTCTATAACTCCCTTCTATTCGGAATCCTTACTCGACGAAACGTATTTGGAGAAAGTGAAGGCAGCTTTTTGCAGGTTCGCACTCACTGACCTGATAATCAAAGCTTCCGGAGGCGACCTTAGCAAACCCATTAGTGGCCTTTTCTACGAATTCAAGGATGAATGGACGCAGAAAATAGAAGAAGAGCCTTTCCTAAAACAAATTAGCCTAAACGCCTTTACTGACAATGCAAATGAAAACCAAGAACTATTCTTCGGCCTCTATTTCCAATTAACAACATCGTGTGGTGCAAAGCGAGAACTCGACCTGTTCTCCAAATACGGGGAAGATGAAGTCAAAGAGTTCGTTGGCAGAGTCAAGTTTTACCCCGGGGGGGAATTTATCGTAAACGGACGATACGAAGGTATCACAAAATCTGAACAGTACAAAAACTGGGTTGCTTCCACACCATTTGAAGATGATAGAAACTTTTACATCATTATTGGTACCGAATTAGATTTTACGTGCTGCAAAATAACAACAAGCACACCAAGTCATTTTGAACCGGACTGGCCGCCAAACATTCCATCGTTTTTCGAGAATTATAGGCAGCAGTTTGAACTTATGCTCCAGAGAATTGCAGAAAAAGTTGGGTTTGAGAACAAACGTAAAGAGGACCCAACTTATCCAAATCTCGCTTTTACTGCCAGCCAATTAATCCCTAAGGCAATAGACAAAGCCAGTACCCCGGAAGACTACAGAGTCATCAATAATCTTTTGACATTGAAGAACCTGTACGATGATTACCGAACAATTACCGATTTTGGAGAACAGGTAACGACGAGCACCCTGAAACATCATTCAGTAGTGTCCTTTTACATAAACAGCGACCTTTGGCGTCTGGTACCGCTTGTTTTAGAGGGAACAAACTGGATTGAGCTAGTAGACGATTATCTAAAAGAAAGGAAAAGAACCTCACCAGCTCAGACTGAGGGCACCCAAAGTAATTCGTAAATTTTTTCCGTCGATTATTAAAACCTCAACTCTTATTTTGTTAGTTATTATAAATCATGTGTCTTTTTGAGGACATTGCTCATTTTCTTGAGTTGAGGCAGTTCAGTTCGGTACTTGAGCGCGCTTGTAAAGCTGACCTGTTCACGCACGAAAGCTATCTTCAACGCGGACTTGAACCCATTCAGGTTCAAATCCCTTCGGGCCCGCTAACGCTTTTCTGGGACCTAGGTTGTGCAGGTCTGGCAGTAGTTTCATTTGCAGACCATGAAAATGCGTTTGAAGACTGTTCGTTGGTGGACCGAGCGGGATTGGCACCCAAAAGGGTTCAAGTCCAACCTGCGTGCCCTTTGTTGCCAATGAACTAGAAGGATAAACCTTACTAGCTTGTGCTATTTTGAGATATGGGTCTACGAGGAGGATAGCAAACCATAGACTGGCGCGAGCAATTAATGGTGAGGGCACTGCACTTTGTTCAGAGATTGCGGTTGTTCGAGCTACTGCCATTCAAGGCACCAACACGTCCATTCACTGACTGTTTTGGAGGTCTAGAAAAGGTTGAGGCTGTTAGACAAATCTTCGGCGAAAGAACAGAGGAGGTGCTGCGCAATCTACGGGTAGAGTTTACTTGGATGAGGGGGTACATGAGAGTCAGCAACGTAGATGGCCATCTTATAGTCAGTTCCTACTACGTGAACAATGGCGATAAGGTTGACGTATATCTAGACTTGATCCATGAATTAGTGCACGTGAAGCAGTTCATAGAGGGAAAAAAGCTCTTCGACAGCGACTATAGTTACGCCGAGAGACCTACCGAAGTTCAAGCTTATCAACACGCAGTAGAAGAGGCGAGGAGACTGGGATTAAGTGATGAGAGAATCTGCAAGTACCTCAAGACAGAATGGATGAGCAATGAGAGTCTTAAACAACTAGCAAGAGTTCTGAAGGTCAAATGCCCCCATTAGGTCAGGCGCGCGTTATTGTTTCCATACCTGAATGGGAGTGGACCGGGCGGGATTTGAACCCGCGATTTCCGCATTGCGAATGCGGCGTTCATACCAAGCTGAACTACCGGCCCTGTGTTTCGGAAGAGAGGATGAATTAGGAATAAAGAGCTTACGGTTTCACTTCTGGCGTGCACATGTTTCCAGATTAAACAGCAACTTTGTCTATTATCTGCATCTGACCGATTTTACGTCAGAGGTGCAATGACTGTTGAATCCTTGGCAAGACCTTAAGTATCGGGCTTGTCAACGTCTATTTCTGGTTTCTATGGTCAAGTTGAAGGTTTACCTTCACAGCCTTGAAGTTCCAACAGTCGGCTTCGTTGACAAAGAAGGAGCAATGCATGCCTGCGCTCAAGCCCAAAAGACCGCATTCGAAAGGCTAGGGAGCTTCTCCAGTCTCTTCGGAAACCGCTATTTGAATGAGGAGGAAAGAGAGACTTTAATGCGTGTCGAGGATTTCTGCAGAAGCAATGGCTTAGAGTTTGAGATTGTCGATGTTGGTCAAATGAGTTTCCTGTCAAGGTTGAGGTTGAGAATAGGGGGACTTAAGACTCCGAGCGTTTGCTGTGGAGAAAGGGTGCTTAAGGGGCTTCCTACTGAAGAGAGTCTTGGACGGCTTTTGAAACCAGTTTGAAATGTAAGTTCAAGTCTGAAGTTTCGCTGACTGTCACCGGAAGGTTCATGAATGCGATTCAGTTTCAGGGAATGGGCAGTATAAGAGCTATTCATTGCAGCGGTACTGTTAAGTTAAGTTACCCAACATACTGAGCTATTTTGGTGGTTTTTTCTTAATCCTTTTCCTTGTCTGCTTCTATTTCTTTCCTTCTCCGTCTGTCAAAATTACCATATACTTTGGAGCCTGCTTTGTCTACCACTTCTATTCCCTCAGTGTACCAATCTTTTCCACATCCAGAACAAGTAACGAATACGCTTGCTGTCTCGGGCATTGTATTAATCTTCCCGCAATAGGGACACCTAACTTGAACATTCTTTATTTTCATTTTCTTTCCATCATGTTTCTTTCAAGATTTCTTCAACTGTCTTTAGTCTAATTTCTAAGGGTTCTGTTAAGTTACCTACTTTCCCGACTGGTTCATGACGGTTTATTATCTCTGCTAAATCTGGTTTGAACAGTTCTGGAACGTCTTTCAAGTTGTGGCGCTTCTTGACTTCCGTTTACCGTTGGAGGCATATCGGGTTTCTTTCCATTAAGCAATTCAGCGATTGTTAGCATCTGTATCTTAGGGTATTCGTGTTTCCATCTTGGAGAGACATAAGGACTGGTTGCATTAGTTTCCTTAACCATCTCTCTTGTCGGTTCTTCCAATGTTAAGAAAAGACCAATAGCAGCTTTTTGGCGATTGACAACATCTCGAAGTTCTCTTATGTCTTTGACTCCAACATGACCACTTTTGACTTGTGCAACAACTCTTTCAGCATGACCGACTGGTCCATCTGCAAATCTGAGCCAACCATCGATCCCCTCATCAGCACCTTTCTTTCCTTCACGAGGACTAGCTTGTTTTGAACCTACTGGCCTAGCGTCTACGAGCGATAAAGCCCACCATTGGAACTGATAACGATTCTTTGCTAATTCAATTGCAGCACCTATGTCTCTCGGTTCACCTTCAATATCAAATTCGCATTCTGGAAAACTGTCTTTCAATCTATTCTTAACCAGATTAATAGCAAGATAAGTTATGTCAATCCCTATCCAATGGCGACGTAATTTTTCAGCAGCCACAATAGCAGTTCCACAACCACAAAAAGGGTCTAAAATCCATTGTCCTTCCTTGCTTGCAGAATCAATAATACGTTCTAACAAGGGAAGCGGTTTCTGAGTTTGAAAACCTAATCTTTCTTGGGATTGATTGTGTATTGGTCGAATATCATTCCAAATGTCTTGTAAGGGCATTCCCGAAAACTCGTCTTCAAACTTTTTCAGTCTTGGAACGCCTTTCTTAGGCCAATGTATCTGACCTTCCTTATCTAATCTGTCCAGTTCAGCGTGTGTGTAAGCCCAATGTCTACCTTTCGTAGTTGGGTCGATGTTACGCCAAGGCTTTCCAGATTCTCCCTCTTTAGTAACTCCTGCTCCAGTCAAGTCTATTCGTGCATATCTCTTTCCAGTTTTTTCGTCTTTCTGATCTAGGAACATCTCTTTGTAATCTTCGGACAATGGTGTCGATATTGTTCTCCAAGAGTATTCAGGAGTTTTAGAGTAAAAGAAGATAGTATCGTGAATTGCCCCGCATCTTCTTGCGTCGTTATGTGCGAAGGTTCTTTTCCAAATTATTTCATTTCTGAAATTCTCAGGGTCAAATATGGCGTCTAAAACTATTTTTAAATAGTGACTTGCTTTAGGGTCACAATGCAAAAACAAAGAGCCTGTCAGTTTTAGGACTCGGTGGAGTTCCAGTAACCTTTCAGTCATCATGAACAGATAAGCACTCATATCGTTTGTTCCAAGAAACCGATATAATGCCTCAGATAGACTTGCGACCTTTTCGTTTACATGGTTACCTATGAGGTATTCGTAAGCATGTCGTGCTGCTTTATTCCAATGCCAAAAATCGGAAAAGGCTTGTATCTGTGCTGAGGATTGTTCTCCTGTTGTTTCCTTGAATAGTATGTTATAATCCGCTTTGCTGTTAAATGGGGGGTCAAGATATATTAGGTCAATACACTCGTTCGGAAAATGCTTACGGAGAACGTCCAAGTTGTCGCCGTAGAACAAGATGTTTTTAGGGAATACTTGGATTGTCATAATTAACTAATTGGTAACCGTTTCTAAAAAGATTTAGGTTAGCTACGCTTTTGCCTTCTATTTGATTTTTACTTTTTCCATGATTCGCTTTTCATATTCCTCTTGCGTCAAGATGCCTCTCTCTTCCAATAACTCAACGAGGCTAGAGAGCATTGTGTCTAGAAGGTCTATTTCCTCAGCAGGTTCTCGCTTAACTTTGCTTTTCTTCATGTTTTCCACCTTTTGCAAGATAACCTTGCTCAGACAACCAGTTCATGATTATTGTGCGGAGAGTGTCGGAGCGGGTTTGTCCGACTTTGCCTATTAATTCATTGTCTAAGGTTTCAACCACTCCGTCAGGAAGACTGACTAGGATTTTCTTCATTTACTTATCACCTTCAATTCTTGTTTTTCCTCTTTTCCGTTTAGTGTCCTAACAAGAAGCTCTGCTTCCTGTTTGATTGCTTGATCTATCAATCCTTTCCAGTTGCTAGGCACTTCCATTCTTGCAGCTTGTGCGGGTGTTTTACCGCCTAGACTCTGGTGAGGTCTGACACAGTTATAGTGAACTGCATAACCTTCCAGAAGCAATTTGGTAGACTCAAAAGATTTCAGTCCTCGCATCGGCTTTGTTCTGTCTTTGAGTGTGCCATGCAACCTTTCAACTATGTTGTTTGTTTCTCTAGCTCTTATCCCGACTCTCTGCACTAATTCAGGTCTCGTATCTTTCCGCATTGTCCAGAAGACCTTGTTGAAGGCACTACTGTAAACATGGCTTCCGTCAACGAATACTGCTCTAGGTCTTACCTTGCTCTGGTCAAATCCTTTCTGGAATATGGCTATTGTATCCTCCATACTTCTAGTTCCCGAGATGTGAGAAGCCACCAGAAACTTTGTGTCTTCGTCTATCATTTCCCAGAACCAAATACTTCGACCTTTACACTGAATCATAGTCTCATCTTCATGCCACAAACCTGAGAGTTGGGGAACCTGAGCAACCATATACTCTTTCACAAGTCTTGAATATTTCTTAATCCAGTTCAGAATTGTAACCTGAGAGACTTTTTCTCCGAATATCTGCTCTAGGTTTCTCTGTGCCTTTCTAAGTGATAGACCGTCATAGTAGAAGTTCAATGCTGCAACAACAAGCTGTTTGTCGTTTCTCATTCTTGAGAATTTGCCATTGGCTACGAAAATGTGACCGCAATCCTTGCACCTGTATGTTTGCTTGCTATGTCTAACGCCTTTCTTTGTCACGTTTTCGGAGTTGCAATATTTGCAGTTCATATCAGTTCACTGGTATACTATAGTATACCTTCACCTATTTATAGCTTGTGGCATTCCCACAAGATACCTAACAACATTAACACAAACATGTAATAAGAATTTATATAGTAAAAGTATTAAGCTATTATCGACCCAAAATGACGAAAGTAATAACAAGCGTGCGAGTTGATGATGAACTTTGGAAAAAAGCCAAAATCCACGCAATAGAAAAGAACGAAACCCTGACTGATATGCTAGAACGTCTTCTAAAAGAAGAACTTGAAAGAAAACAAAAGGAGGGAACCTGTTGAAGATTTCGGAAAAGGTCGAATTTCTGCCCCCAAAATCCTTGAAACCAGATCGCAATCAGCCAAGAAAGACTCTTGAACAAGAAACCATAGACTCAATGGCACAAACAATACTGTCGCAAGGAGTAATTGCCCCTATCGAAATTGACGAAAGCAATGTGATTGTCACAGGCGAGATAAGATGGAGAGCCTCGCAAAAAGCAAACGTTCCAACAATTCCTGTCAGAAGAATCTATGATCTAAAGCCTGATGAAAGACTAGAACGCCAACTTGTCGAAAACTTGCACAGAAAAGACATACCTTACGCCGAAAGGGATGAAGCCATTTACAGACTCTTCATGACTGGAAGATATGGAAAACCGCATAGCGGAAATGGTATTAAGAACGAAGGCGTTGTGAACAAACTTGCAGAAGCGATTGGTCTAAGTCAAAATCGGGTTAGCAACATATTAGAAGCACAAGAGTTTAGAAAACGAACCTTATCCGTAACGGATAAGGTTCCGACAACAGTAATTGTGGAAACAAGGGGATTACCTGATGAAACAAGACTCAAACTAATTGAAGTCACTAAAGAAAAAGTCAAAGAAAAGCCAAGTCAAGTCGCTATTCGAAAGGCTGTTAGGATTGCGAAAGAAGCGCCTGAACCAATTAAAAGCAGTTTCTTAAAGGGCGAACTGTCACTTGAGAAAGCTGACGAAATAACAGAAGTTGCTAGAAGGGCACCTGAGCCATTGAAAAAAGCCATAGCTAAACGAGAAATAGAACCTGAAAGGGCTAGGAAAGCGGTCAAGCTTTATGAAGAGTTGACGGAAAAAGGCGTTGAGATTGAACCTTCTAGGGTTAGTCTCCATGTGGAAGAATTGAAAAAAGAAGCTCGAATGGATAAGGCTCAAGAAAGGCTGAGAAGTGAAACCTACAAGGACATCATCACAGGTGAGAAAGAAAGTGTCGATACCATATTTCGTGAGAGAGGTAGAATGTTTGTCAGTGAAGTGAAAGATGTCACTTGGAAAGTCAAGGGTTGGGGATTGCCTCACATGAAGGTAGTTGGTGCTGAAAACTGGAAAGAGGCTCAGAAGTACTTCAAGCAAATCCACGACCATATAGAGATGTTGCTCAAGGCATCTCCATATGAAAAGAAGTAACAAGGATTCGGAGAAATGAAACGGATAGGGGGTGAGAAGGTTGCGATTCAGACGCATAAGTCAAAACCCTTGGACTCTAGTACTTCAACATAGAACATTACTAGAGACTACGGTAAATAATGCAATGACTTCATTAATGCAGAAAGGAATCAAACCAAACAAACGCAAAATTTGTCAGGAAATCGGATTAGACTTCGACAATGCTGATGATAGAAGTTCTGTTACTCAAGCCATCAAAGCAAATAGAAAATACGCTGACATAGTGTATCACGAAGCTTTTATTCCACTTGGACTATGGGATGCAGCTTATCAACGAGCTGCTGATGACATCAGAAGCTACGAAGAATGGAAACAAAAAGACGTTCCGTTCGTCAGAACTTGGTATGCAAATGGGTGGTCAGAAAATGATTTGCGAGAAGTTTGGATTGCATCACGAATTTGGGAAGACTTTCTCGTAACAATAGACAGATACAACTTACATGTTTTCATCGCCGTTGATGGAACGCCATGGAAGAAGGGTAGTTTCAGATATGAACAACCCAACTTCTGGGATTACCTAGTGAACCAGATTGACGTTGGTCGTAGACTGCAAAAAGGTGTCATAACTACACTAGATAGACAACAACTTCTGGGAATGATACTCACTTCAGGCGAACCAGTAGAGAAAACTATCCAAGTTGCACAAGACAGTTTGCACATGATCGCTGATGGTGCTCCATTGCGTCATAGGTGCGAACTTTGTGAGAAAGAAGGAATTCTCATGGCATTCAGTACTCAAACAGAGTTGTTTGACCATTACAAGAAGGTTCATGATCTGAAGAATCCTTTGACAATGCATGGATAGCTTAGTACGGATTGAGCACCCGCCTACTAAGCGGAAGACGTGGGTTCAAATCCCACCCCATGCACCAAATATACTATGTCTCATCTTAGATTCTTAAGGTTTGTGAATTCGATTCAAGGTATGGAGACTACTTTTGACTATCCCATAAGTTTTTAAAAAATCGGCATAAATAGGTTTAGCTATTGGGGGAAACAGCGAGAAATGCAAATCGCAGAGTTAATTAAAAACCTGAAAGCCTCTGACCTTTTCGCGGAGTGCCCCTGTGGAGAGGAGTTCAAGCTATCAGACGCTACCCTTTTTGATGGAACAAAAGCGTTTCCAGAAGAGACACTTGAGGCACAAAAAGAACTTTCGAAAGACCTTGAAAAGCGAGAAAACATGTTAGCGAAAAAAATCAGTCAAGTCACCGAGAAAACGGCAATAACAACCAGAGCCACGAACGTCGGCAACTTCCTTGAATTGGCACTACCAACAGCTAAAGACTTCAAATGGATTGTCCCCGATAGCAAATTTCTAGGAAAGCCTATTGACCTACTAGTGTTTAATGGCTTATCAAAAGGAAAAGTGAACTCACTAAGCTTCGTAGAGGTCAAAAGTGGAAGCGCAAAACTCAACGATCACCAAAAATCCATCCGAGATGCCCTCGAAGACCATAAAGTCTCCTACAAGGTGTTTGTCTAATGAATCTCTTTGTAGAATACCAACTTTTCAGAAAAATCCTTGCCTTCTGTCCATGCGGCAAAATACACCGTGTCTCAGACTTGCGTCTCATATCAAAGGCTAAAACACCAAAAACATGGCTAGATGAATACGAAGCAAACGCGAGAACACTATCCGAAAAAGAAGAAGCCTTTGCAGACCAAATAAAAAATCTTAGAATGGAAGCGGTAGAAAAAGGCAGGAAAGAAGCTGTTAGGGCTTTCTACAATGCAGTTTGTCCATCCATCAGAAAACTGAAAATTAATCCGTTCGACTTGAAACCCATATTGAACCCGATTGATTTTGTGGCATTCAATGGTATGACCGAAGACGAAGAAATCAGTGACATAGTATTGTTGACGAGAGAGCATCCATGTGCTTACCTGAATCCTATCAGAGGTCAAATACGGAAAGCTGTCGAAAAGAACAGGTACGAATGGCAGGTAGCGCATATAGACGAGACAGGAAAAATCCTGATGGAAGAGGTGTGACCACGATGCAAGACCGCCACCTATGGCGGTCTACGCTCTCTTGGACAAAAGTTCTCCTCGCTACAAGTCAGTCTATGTTGGGTAACTTAACTTAACAGAACCCATTGCAGCTACTGCCAAAAGCATAAAGGAGCTATTTGGAGATAGCTACGTAGATTTTCTTGTCGTCTAGTTGGCATTCGTGCCAATCTGCTTTGGCGTCTTCGCGTTTGCTGTGCAGGTTGACTTTCTTTGTCCGGACTAGCTCCTGCATTTCATCGAGGTATGGTTGCAGCAGTGTTATGCTTTCGTCGTCGAGTTCTGCGATGTGGATGGCGTTTAGGATGTCGGTCGGCATGTAGCCCAGTTCCTTCCTCAAGGCTTGGACTCTGCGGGCTAGGTCTCGCATCAGGCCTTCGCCGAGAAGTCCTTCGTCGCGTTGAACGTTCAAGAAGACTTGCATGTCGCCTTCTGAGACTGATGTCCACCCTTCTTGCGAAGAGTATTCTGGAGCCTTCTGTAGATATTCCGCGGTTTTGACGTTTGCCAGTTCAAGGAACAGCTCTTCAGCGTTCTTCAGGGCTGTGCAGATTTTTTCTGGAGCCACGATGGTCATCTTGTTCAGGGGCCAGCGTCTCTTCAGCTTGGCGGATTGTCTGGCTGAATAGACTAGTGAGACTGACTTAAACAGGGTTTGGAAATCCTCCTCCACGGCCAGGCTTCGCATTTTCTTGTCAGGTTTGGGCCAGCTTTCGAGGTTCACTGTCTCGGGGAGTGTCTGGTCGAGTTTTCTGTAGACTTTCTGGTACAGTGCCTCGCTCAGATAGGGCGTTATCGGGTTGAACAGAAGTGTTGCTGTTTTCAAAACCTGCCACAGCGTTGCGTACACTGCCAGTCTTCTGTTCAGGGTTTCCGGGTCGTCTGTCCACAGTTCCTTGCGGACCATGGGCACGTAAAGCCTGCTCAGGGTTTCTATGACGAAGTCTTCGAGTGCTGCGAGGGCGAAGTTGAATTCGCATGTTTCCAGCTTAGCAGTGTATTCCTCTATCGTGGCTTGGAGTTTTGACAGCAGCCAGAGGTCGGGTGGTTTAAGCTGCTTTTCCTTTCCTGCCCATTCGAGTGTGTGTTTTTGTGGGTTGAAGTTGTCGTATTCGGAGTTCTGCATGAAGAACCTGCTGAGATGGTACAGCGTTGAGAGAACTTGGTATGGGCGGCGGCTGAGTTCTTGGGGGTCGAAGTTGTTGGCGTCTATGGGTGAGCATTTTCTGAGCATGTAGAATCTGCATATGTCTGCGCTGTATTTTTCGAGTATCTTGTCTGCTTCCAGCACGTTTCCGAGGCTTTTACTCATTTTTCTGCCTTTTGCGTCTTGGGTCAGACCTTGGAACAGGAAGGCCTTGTAGGGTGATTCTGCTTTTCCAGTTAGTATGACGTGTTCCAGCAGGAGTGAGTTGGCCCATCCTCTTGTTTGGTCCATTGCTTCTGTCAAGTAGTCGACGGGCACATACTTTTTGAGTTCCTCGTCTGTGAATCTGGCGTAAGGCGAGGCGCCGCTGTTGTGCCAAGTGTCGAGCACGAAGTCTTCTCGGTGCATTGTTCCTCCGCATTTTTCGCATTTGAATGTGACTCGGTCAACCCAGGGCTTGTGCAGTTCGAAATGTCCCTGTGGTTTTTCTATGGCTTTCTCGAGCAGTTCCTTTTTGGTTGCCACTAAGGTTTTTGCTTCGCATTTTTCGCATTTCCAAACTGGCAGGGGTGTTCCCCAGACGCGTTCTCTTGATATGCACCATGGTTTGCCTTCTTTCAGGAAGGATATGAATCGGTTTTTGGGGCTTTCATAGAAGTAGCTTACTTTTTCTGCGGCCTCTAGGACTTTTTTGTTTATCTTGTCTGTTCTGAGGAAGTATTCTTTTCTTGCAAGCCAGACAAGCTTGTGGTGTGAGCGCCAGCATGTTGGGTATTCATGTTTGACGGTTTTGACATCGACGAGTAGCCCTCTCTTGCGGAGTTCTTCAACGACCATGTTGTCTGCGTCTCTGGCGAACACGCCTTTGAAGGCGCCTGCGTCGTTTGTGAATTTGACTTCGTCGTCAAAAGGTGCAAAGATTGGGACGTCTCGTTTCTGTGCGGCGAAGAAGTCTTCTTCTCCGTTTCCAGGTGACTGGTGCACGACTCCTGTGGCTGTGTTTATGTCTACGAAGTCTTCTAGGACGACTTTGTGCACGAGTGGGTGTTTCTTTTCCAGTTCTGCCTGTTTCGGGATAAGGTCTTTGAATGGGAAGTCGTATCTTGTGCCGTCGAGACTTTTTCCAGTGACGGTTTCGGTTACTTCGTATTTTTGTAGGCCTAGTTCTTGCATGACGGGGTCGACGCGTTGTTTGGCGAGTATCCATTTTTCCTTGTCGACTTTGACTTTGGCGTATTCTGCTTCTGGGTGTACTGCGAGCATGGTGTCTGTGATGAGGGTGAAGGGCATGGTTGTCCATACGAGGAAGTATTCGTCTTGTTTGTCGGTGAGTTTGAATTTGAAGTATAGGCTTGGGTCTTCCACGATTTTGTACGAGTCTTCGTAGCCGACTTCGGCGCTGCTCAGGCTTGTTTGGCAGCCGGGGCAGTATGCGACTACGTAGTGTCCTTCTTCGAGGAGCCCTTGGTTCCATGCGCGTTTGAGGTATTGCCATTCTCTTTCTATGTACTCGTCTTTGTAGGTCCAGTAGGCTTTTTCGTGGTCGATGAAGATGCCGAGTTTGCCGTCGGCTTCCACCCATGCTTTTTGGTATTTCATTATGGCTTTCTTGCATTCTTCTATGAAGCGTTCTTCGCCTACTCTTTCGAGAAGTTCCCGCTTGTTTTTCACGCCCAGCTGCTTTTCAACTTCCAGCTCCACCGGCAGTCCTTGACAGTCCCATCCTGCCCAGAAGGGTATGTAGTAGCCTTGCATGGTTTTCCATCTGTATCTAAGGTCTTTCATGACTCGGCCTCGGGTGTGGCCGACGTGTGGTATGCCGTTGAGTGTTGGCGGTCCTTCCACGAAGCCTAAGACGCCGACGTTGTTTTTCTCTCTAAATTGGGCTAGTTTCTGCTGTGTTTGGTTTTGCTGCCAAAATCGGCGTGTTTCTTTTTCAAGTTCAAGCGGGCGATAATCTATCGTGAGGGTTGTTTCAGAATTAGGTTTGAATTTGGCGGTCACCTTGCATCACATTGCACCCGCAAATAAATCAACATAGCCTAAGCACCATATAACCTTTACCCATAACTATTTGCTACATACACGCAAATGACGACTTACTTGCGTTTTCGAAACAACATTAGATCCTCAGGGGTAGTGCAGGCATACTCAAAACCATCTTCTATGAGCCTCTTTGCCTCTTCCGTGTTCTTGGCAGTTGATCTATGCCTTGTTGTCTTAGCGCGCGTGTTGACATAGAGGATTTTTCAGCAAATGAGCGTAAGTTAGAAGCCAATCACAAGCGTCTCTGTGTACACAACTCCAGCGATGCCTCTGATGCTATCCGTAACGAGGTTTCCCAATTCTTCGGTAGTCTTTGTCTCCACAATCACAGCGAAGTCGTAGCGCCCGAAAACGCCGTAGACTTCCTTAACACCTTTGACCTTACAGATTTCTTCCTTGACAGTCTTCATAAGATTCAATGTTTCACTCGAACCTACTCGGACAAGAACCAAAGCTTTAACCATTTCAACCACCGTTAGGACATATTACTGTTCAGCGTATTAATCTCTTGCGCGTGCTGCTACGCGGCTTTGAGCAATTTGTATGCCTGCTCTTCAATGTCGGCTATTTCTGTCAAAGTGTTCGACACCGACTGTTTGTCTTGTTTCAGTGCCACTTGACAGAGTTTTATGATTCTTTCTCCAGACTGTCTGAACAACTTTGATGCTTCAGTCCACCCGCTTACATTGTATTTGTCTCCTAATGCTTTGAGAACATCTGCTTGCCAAAATCGCATACCATGACTGTTCTCAAACGTTCTGGGCAAAAGAGGCGGCGTTGTTGCGTAGGTGACCATATGCTCAAAGTACTTCTTATTATCCCATTCAAGGGTTTCATCAGCCAATTTGCGCATAGCAGGAATACCGAAGAGGCGTACAGGAGGATGCAGGAATCGCTCAGCCTTATAGGAAAAACCTTTCTTCGCGACTTCAAACTCGGATGGTATCACTCTGGGTAGGGTGAATGCCCGTATGGTATTTCTCTTACTCATTCCAGGCACTTTAACGTCCAAGGAGTTCTCAAATTCATCATATGGGATTTTCTGAACGTTTTTGTGGCTGCAGTCGTGTACGAAAACCGCTTGTTCCTCATCATCGTATCCGACGACAAGAACGTAATGAATGGGAACATGCTGCCTCTTGTATAGGTCTGGGTAATAATGGAGATAATACATGTCAAGAGCACCAGCCACCACTGGTCGATCCTCTTGGATGAAATCCTTAAGACGAGAAAACATAAACTCGAAGCTTTTCCCCTCGACGACGGTTTCTTTGAATCCGATGATATTCGCCAGATCCTTCATCAAGTACTTGGGATTTGCACCCCAATACACCATGCACGGTGGATCTGCTCTTTTGAAGCGAAGATAGGCAAAGCCAGCCATCCCACCTACGACAGAAAGAAGGAAATCAGCGTAATATGCCTCCTTCCATGCCAAAAGATCTTCCAACCCATTAACGGGGGTTTCTAATCAGCTTTTTGCTGATTTAGCGGTGTAGTGCCTCTGCGCATATATTATTATTGAGTGATCCATGAAGGGCTTCATTGACCCTACACCAAATATACCTGTTGACGCAGCTGAATTCTTAAGCTTTCTTGACCTCTCACCACTATCAGCCACCCTAGAAAAGTTCTACTCTGAATCTTGGAGAAGCCGACACCCGCCAAAAGCAATGCTCAAACTGCTATCACTCTACAAACTCAAACACTACAGCTTTCTCACTCAACTCTGGCGAGAACTTGACGATAGAACAGTCAGGCTGCTGGGCTTTAAGTGGAAACCAAGCTATAAAACTGTTTGGCACTGGCTCAACAAACGCATAGGACCCCAAGGGTTGGAAACCATACACGCCGCTTTAATCCAAGCCATAAATCAAGCACTCGCAGTTCAAGGCGTCAGATTAGGCAAAAGAGCCTCTGGCGATGCTACGCCAATCGAGGCTAAACTCAACGATAAAGAAGCAGCCTACAATGGTTACTACAAAGAGCACTGCTACCTTGTTCATAGGCTTGTCTGCTGCACAACAAACCTAACGCTACAGTGGTTTGTCACGCCTGGTAATGTTGATGAAGGAAAACTCATGGTGCCCATGCTTGTGAAAGCCATAGTCAACGGAGTCAGCCCAGAAGAAGCAGCATTCGACAATGGCTATGCCTGGTATGTAAACTATGAAGTGTTAGGCCTAATGGGCATACGCCCGTTGATTGGCTTTAGGGAAAAGGCCAAGCCAAGCTGGAGAGGCAAACCAAAAACGCTAAAGCTTCGCTATAGGAAGATGGTTAAGGCTGAGGTGTTAAGCGCTCAAAAACTTGAAGAGTTAGGCATGAGTCCTGATCCAGAGTTGAATGGTCTTGAGGATGTGGTTTATGGCTTGGCTATTGCGGGTCAGCATGAGTATGTGGGAGCATACTATAAGAATCAGAGTTGGGATGAGCTATGCAGGGATGAGCATGGTTGGCTTGAGCCTTACTGTTTTATGCGTAGTGTTGTTGAGGGTTGTCATGGGCACCAGAAGGATTGGCTGGGCTTGGATGATCTGAAGGCTAAGGGGTTGAGTAAAGCGATGCTTCATACGGCTCTTTGCATGTTAAGTGAAGCTGTGGTTGCCTATACTAGGGTACAGCACACTGTTGCTAAGGCGTTAACTAGTCACGCGTTCATCAGGTAGCTTGCAAAAGTAGAGGAGGAAAGATACTGTTTGTCGGCAGATGCCTTTGTTTTCTAAGACAAAAATGACTTATGTCTGTATGTTTTTTGCTTATCGAGCCTGTTGAAAGAGCCTCAAAATAACTCTAATTAATGCGCATCCACGTTTCTTTAATCAGAACGAACAAACCATAAAACTGCTTAGAAAGCCCCATTAACATAACATGTGGATTCGCATACTCTATGCGGGAGTGCGTGTAGCTTCTTCATACGACCCATCTCGCTTTATTGGGCAACAGCGGAACACTCGAATATACTTGCCCACGAGATAAATAGCTACTGCAACCGTGCAGAGTTGCATGATTAACTGTAAACAAAGCGTGCCTGTCCGTTCTTATGCATGCATACAGAAAAAAGAGGGGTTGTGCGGGAGACATCGCCACTTTGGCGTGAAATAACCTTTTTGAATCAGCGATATTGCCGTGCTTGTTAGGGGAGAAGACTTGCTCTGCGGTGTCTACCCCTCCTCTATATAGATTGAACCTGCAGTGGCCGATCTGAAGAGAGGCTGGCAACTTTTCAGAAATGGCAGGCTTGTAGAAGCTGCTTGCATGATTCTGGCGTGCTTATCAATATCAAGCTGCTCATAATGGTATTCTCTTTCCGTCAAAGTCGCGTTTCGAGGATCCAAACTCAGCTTCAACTTCTCTTAACTGCTTTGACGTGAATATGGGACCGTCTCTGCAAACTCTGTATTTTCCTATGACGCAGCTTCCGCACAAGCCTATGGCACAACGCATCAGTCGCTCCAAACTCGCTTCGAAGCTTACCTCACACTTTTCAGCTAGCTCGAAAACCTTCCTTATCATCAGCTCAGGTCCGCAAGTGTAAACCATATCAAACCTTTCATTTGTCAATAGCTTGTCCAATGGTTCTGTGCACAGCCCCGTGATTCCGCAACTGCCATCCTCAGTAGTTGCCACAAGCTGCCTATTCCTTCCAATGAGCATTTTCTTCAACCCGTCCATAAACAGCAGTTCATCCTCGGTCTTCGCGCCCATCACAAAAACCAGCCTCTCTACGTCAGGCAACAATCTCTTGACAAGAAACCACAACGGAGCCATACCCGTGCCCCCGCCCACGATCAGAATCTTTCCCTTTTTCCGGGTGAAACTGTTGCCGAACGGACCTCGCACACCCACAAAGTCGCCAGCTTTCATTCTGTGCAAGGCTTCAGTCGCTTCACCCACCTTCTTAACCGTTACAGAAACCGCTCCATCTTCACCTACATCCAATATGCTCAGCGGAATCTCGTCAACACCAGGAATCCAGAGCATCAAAAACTGTCCAGGCTTAGCCCTTGCACATTCCCTATCCTTGAACGTGAAAGTCGTGACAGTGGGGCTTTCGGTCCTGACACTTAGGATGCTCGTAGTTCTCAGCTTGTTAGCTGCGATGCGATAAGCCGACAATCTCGTTTACGCTCCTGAAGCCTTTCTTCTTCAAATAAGCGTTCACGCCTTTGGCAACAGACCTGAACACGTTTGGACCCTTCAGCGCGATGGCCGTGCCAATCTGCGCGGCTGAAGCCCCAGCAAGGAAAAACTCTACTGCATCACGCCAGTCTGTTACGCCCCCGCACCCCATAATGGGCACCTTGACACGCTCGTAGACATCATAAACGCATCTAAGCGCTATCGGCTTCACCGCAGGACCCGACAGTCCGCCTCTCTTGTTGCTTAGAATAGGCATCGCCGTTTCCACATCTATCGCCATGGCCCTGACTGTGTTTATCGCTGTGATTCCGTCTGCGCCAGCCCTAACCGCAGCCTCAGCAATCTCCACCAGATCAGTGACGTTTGGCGACAACTTTACAAGAACAGGCCTATCCACAACTGCCTTAACCTTCCCTACCACTTCAGCCAAAACCTCAGGGCTTTGCCCAATCTCCGAACCAGTCTCCTTCACGTGCGGACACGAAACATTCAACTCCAACGCATCGGCACCCGCGCCCACTGCCTTCTTGGCAACAGTTGCGTACTCCTCAGCCGAAAAACCGTAGACGCTCACGATCAGCGGAACACCCAGCCTTTTCATTTCACGGATCTCGCGCACAAACTCACTTATGCCAGGGTTCGGGAGCCCCACAGCATTGATTAGGCCGAAATCTGCCTGAACAACCGTTGGATTCGCGTAACCCTTCCGCGGCTTGAAACCCACAGACTTCGTGACAACCGCACCTGCTCCGCCTGCAACAATGCTGCTTAACGTTTCAGCGGAATAGCCCAGAATCCCAGAAGCCAGCATCGTCGGGTTATTAAGCTTCAAACCAGCCAGATTCACCTTTAAACGATCCGTTCCCAAAGACCCTATCACCGCCAACACTTTCAGTAAGGGTTGTAGCTCTGTCAAAATAAGGTTTGTTTATTGTGGATGAAACATGGATTAAATGTGGGTGTCGAATGCGCCCTTTTCAAGGCGGTTTATGTTTTGGCTGGTTCTGTTTTCTTCATGTAGGCCCAGATTGCTAGCACAATGCCGATCAAGCCTATGATTCCGACTAGACCGTAGAAGTACCAACCATTGCCTGTGCCGTAGGTTACACCGAAGTCGTAACTGCCGGAATATCGCACCGCGCCGAGTATCATAGCAATTATGATCAGCAACATGCCGCCGTAAAGCATCATCTTGTTCAAGTTTCACCTCGCCTCCTTTAGGACTTTTCATAAATAGGACAGTAACTCGTTGCTTAGACTATTTAATACCTTCCATGGCCAGAGCGCGAAAAAGGATTCTTGAGGTAGGCAAGGGAGCAGTCAACCCCATTTTTCCCATCAACTTGATGAAACACGAAGACAACGAGACATGAGCTTCAGCCGGGAAGATTCGGTGCGATATCTTAGTGAACTACCCTACCCTGAAGGATAGGGCTTCAAGGCTCAAACGGCTTTCTTTCCATTTGATAACCTTCGCCAAGCTCACGTTGGCACTACTCCTTCCCAAAGGTCGGAGATACTTCCTGAGGATGTTCACAGCGCCGTTGACGTCTGCATTTATATGCAGTCCACATTTGCTGCAAACGTATAATCCTCTTGTTTTCCGATTTCTTTTTCGGATTTCGCCACATCTGCAACACGTTTTGGACGTGGCTTTCTCGTTCACCTGCACTAACACTATGCCCTCTCTACGCAACTTGTATTCGAGGGTTGCAGTGAACTGACTGAAACTCCAAGCATGATTCTTCTGGTTGTTCACTCGCCCCCAACTTCGTGCCCTAACAAGTTTCTCAGGCTTCTTAGTGTCCGACCTCAACTTACGAATATTATGCAAATCGCCCGCAACAACGACGTTCACGTTAGACCTCACACAATCATCCACAATAGCCTTCGTCTGCGCATGAAGAACATGCTTAATTTGTCTTGCCCGTTTCCTTGCTAACTGTGATAGTCGTTTGCTCCATTCTTTCTTTCCATGGCTTTGCTTTTTCACTATGCTTTGAGCTCGCCCTATTTCCTTGTTGAAGTACCGTTGAATTGACAATAAGCCTCTGCCCGTGTAAATCCTCGCTTCGCCATCTTCCTTCACAGTCGTCGCCGTATGGATTACGCCTAAATCAACACCCATAACTTGCCCGTCTTGTTTCCACGGCGGGTCTTCAACGCGATAAACAATGTAGGCGAAACCACTTTTCACTTCAACCCTCACAATGTTTTCGTGAGTTAGTTCTATTTTTGGCTGAAGCTGAAAATCTAGGTGAAGATACACGCCTCTTTTAAGGGTTAACTGCATTTGGCATTTTTCGATTTTAACGGCGTATCTGGTGAAGGTTATAGTGCTTATGCTGTTTTTCTTTCTGAACATCGGAGGATTCGCGGTAGCATCTATCTTCCTTAGCTGAAACCATGAGCGGTACGCCTCCGCAAGTTTATGCAACACTGCCTGCGCCGTGTGACTGTGAACTTTTCGGCACCAAAAATCGTCTTTGAACACCCGCTGCAACTCGTAGTAATCGGGGATTTTCCCTGTTTTCTCCCATTGCTCACGGCAATAATAATTAGCCTTATTCCAGATTTTGGTGCAAACATTCCCCACTTCCTTTAGTTCAGAACGTTCTGGAACCTTGGCTTTAGCCGTAAAATACATAATCGGACGTTCACTATAAACGATATAAGTGTTGCGACTTTCATCCCCAACCTGGAGGATGGGAACTTCCTGCCAATAAGGTTAAACACAAGCCCTAGGATTAGTAGTTGCTGAAGGCCAAATCATGAAAGCAGCAGTAGTCGAAAGCCCATTTGGCATACTGGCGTTCAACGAGGAAAACCAGATAGCAGAAAAAGTGCTCTTTCCCAAGAATCCTCAAGCAGCAGCCAGTGTCCTTGTGAAAATTGAAGCAGGGAAAATGCCGGGCGAAGTCGCCGACTTGGTCAACCTGCTTCAAAAGAGAGGTTATGACACTTTCACCTTTGAAAATTCGAGTCTCGCCAAGGAAGTTGAACAGAGGCTAAACGTCAACGTGGAAACCTCAAAGCCTTCGAAAGCCGGCGAGACTCTCCGCTCCAACCTTGAACGATTCGCTGTTGAAACCGGCTTTGTCAGAAGCCCAGAAGAGCTGAGCCAGTGGACCCACAGCATCACAATGGAAATCACCAAGATAAAAGTCAAAGGCGCCGTGGAAAAAAGAGACTTGGTCATCGCCCAAGCCATCCTGACCTTGGACGACTTGGATAAGACCATAAACCTGCTCATGAGCCACGTGAGAGAATGGTACGGGATACACTTTCCAGAACTCGACCGCATTCTCGATAAGCATGAAACGTACGCTCGCCTCGTAGTAGACTTGGGAAGCCGAGGCAACTTCACTGTTGGAAACCTGGAAAAAGAAGACATCCCGAAAGACAAGGTCGAACACATAGCGAGACTAGCCCAGTCATCCATGGGGGCGGACCTAGTGGAAACCGACCTCACCGAAATCCAAGCTCTTTGCAGGAACGTAAACAACCTGTACCAGCTGAGGCAAGCGTTTGAGAATTACATGGACACGTCGATGGAGGAAGTGGCGCCGAACGTGAAATCCCTCGTAGGTTCTCTCCTTGGGGCAAGGCTAATCGCCATCGCCGGAGGACTGTTAAACCTGGCCCGAAAACCCGCGAGCACCATCCAAGTGCTAGGAGCGGAAAAGGCTTTGTTCCGCTCACTTAAGACGGGAACAAGACCGCCGAAGCACGGGATAATCTTCCAGCACACGCTTTTGCATGACGCGAAAAGGTGGCAGAGAGGAAAAATTGCCCGAGCGTTGGCTGGGAAACTGGCCATAGCTGCGAGGTGTGATGCTTTCGGAGGAAGATACATAGGCCAAGACCTGAAGGCGAACTTGGAAAGGAGAATCAAGGAGATTGAGGAGAAATACAGCGAACCGCCGCTGATTTCAGAGAGGAAACCTGCGAGGAAGGAGAAGGGGAGAAAGTTCAGGCGTGAAGGCAGACGTTAGGCCGCACCCGCAGTTTCCAGCAATATACCAAGTTATACTTGAAGACGGTTCATCGAGACTGGCAACAAAGAACCTGGTGCCTGGAAGAAACGTTTACGGCGAAAGACTCATACGCCACGAAGGTGTCGAGTACCGTGTTTGGGATGCCTTCAGAAGCAAGCTGGCTGCAGCCATTCTGAAGAAACTGGCAACCGTTCCGATAAAGCCAAATCATCAAGTTCTCTACCTCGGCGCAGCCTCAGGAACCACTGCAAGCCACGTTTCAGACATAGTCGGAGAAAAAGGCCACGTTTACTGCGTGGAGTTCTCATCGCGGTCGATAAGAGAGCTTGTCAACAATGTCTGCACCTACAGATTCAACATGTCCCCCATACTAGAAGACGCACGGTTTCCAGAGAAATACGCAATGTTTATCAAGGAAAAGGTTGACGACATCTACTGCGACGTAGCACAGCCAGAGCAGGCCAAAATCTTGGCAGACAACGCCGACATGTTTCTCAAAGAAGGTGGGTGGGTGATGCTGGCTGTGAAAGCCCAAAGCATCGACGTGACAAAAGAACCTACCGAAGTGTACAAGCGTGAAGCCAAGGTTCTGAAAGCCCGAGGATTCAGCATTGAAGAGGTTGTTCACCTAGAACCCTACGACAAGGCTCACGCCATGATAGTGGCTCAAATGCAAAATCCGCTGTGTAGAAGATAAGTATAGTTTATATCTGGCAACGCGCTCGCTGTTTTACGTGACAATCCGATGACTTACGGGGAGAGGGAGAAAATCGTGGGTGCGGACGCCATGCTCAAGGAAGCTGGTTTCACTGTTTCTGATGCGTGCTGCTCCCGGCCAAGCTGCTTCGACTTTGCAGCAAGGAAAAACAGCACCGTCATTTTCATAAAACTCCAAACGGACATCGGCAACCTCTCACCGAACGATTGTCGTGAACTACGAGTCATATCCGAGTCTATTTCAGCTGCCTCGCTGCTGGTTGGCGAGAAAGCGCGGGAAAAACCGCTTGAAGACGACACCGTCTACACGAGATATGGCATTGTGGCCGTCACTCCGAGAACGTTCGAAAACATTGCAATCCACAAGACAGAACCGCTGATTCAAGCAGGTCCAGGAGGCTACTATGTTGAGGTGGACGGTGAAGCACTCAAGCGGAAAAGGCAGGAGCTAGGCTTGTCCGTAGGCGAAATGGCTGAAATGGTTGGGCTATCCCGAAGAACGCTCTATGGGTATGAACGAGGAATGGCCAAAGCCTCAGTCACAGCAGCGTACAGTTTGATAGCGACGCTAGGAATTCCCGTCGCTAAACCCTTGAACATTTTTGAGAAATCACAGCCTCAGCACAGGTGTTTCCTGACAAAGGCAAGAGATATGCTTGCCAGAAACAGGCTTCTCCAGAAAGCTTTTAGGAGACTTGCCCGCTGGAACATCATCACAGTGAGAAGGGCACCCTTCGACTTTGTCGTAAGTGTGCCTGAAAAAAAAATGAGAATCATCGGCGGCGTCGCAAACAGCAACGAGCGCGAACTGAGCAGGAGGATCAACGAGATTCTAAGCGTCAGCAGGGTTGTCCAAGCCCACCCAGTCCTCATAACCGAAGGGCAGAGACTTTTGAACAACGAGATCTCTTGCATTCGAAGCGAAGAACTGGACAGAATTAGAAATCCCGAAGATCTGATCGCAAGTATCAGGTAAGTTTCGTTTGGCGGGAATTCTTTTCGTCAGCAACTTTCTTGGCGGGCTTCCATGATTTTCTGACAAAATCTGGGTATTCTTTGAACTTGTTTAGGCATTCTTGGAGAAAACTGATGGTTCTCGGGTCTGACGGGTAACCGCTGCCGAAGTCTCCGTACACGTCCGCCAGTTTCGCTATTTCGCTGTCTCTTTCCACCTTCGCGATTATGGAGGCTGCTGAAACTATTGGGTAGGTTCTGTCGGCCTTGTGTTCAGAAACAATCTCCACTTCGAACGGCAGGCACTCCAAGATATGCTGCTTGTACCGTTCTTCAAGGATGTCTGAAGCGTCAACATAGGCAGTGTCTGGTCTGAGCGCTTCTATAACCTTCGCCATGGTCTGAGCTTCCAGCCTGTTCAACTTGTGAAGTTTTCTGCCTGACTCAACAACCACGTCTATTTCTCTCGGCGACAACTTCGCTATGCTGATCTTTTCGGCAACGTGTCTAATCTCAACGGCAAGCGTTTCACGCCTGTGCGGGGACAGCAGCTTTGAGTCTCTCACGCCCATTTGAACGAGCTTGGGCACGTCTGCTTCTTTCATCAGGACTCCTGCGATGACTAATGGGCCGATCACGCAGCCGCGTCCCGCATCGTCTACTCCAGCAACCAGCATGCGAAACTCCCTTGCGCAGAAAGCTATTCTGCTCCGAAGTTATAACCCTTTATCGGCAGTCATTTCTTCGCGAGAGACTCGACTACCTTCCTAACGACAACTCCGTGCAGACTTTCCCTGTTCTCTGAGGTGACCACACGTGTCTCAGCGTCTTCTCTCCTTTTCACTTCGTCTATCAAAGTGTCTCTTGCCTTCCAATGAACAACAGCAAGTACAGGCTTTCTGCTTTCAACAGCCTTTCTAACTGCTTTCCTGAAACTCTCTGAAAACAGTTCCATCGGCCCAATCTCGTCTATGACAACGATGTCAGAATTCTCAACAGCACTCACTATCGCCTCTGCACCCACACTGTCAAGGTCCGCCAGATTCACCCTGTACCTGCCAACCTGTGGACCTGACTTCTGGTTCACGTGGGCAAGCCACCCCCTTCGCCCGTTGCTCAAGTCCAGAACTTCAAAGCCGACGCGAGTCCCACATGAGCGTACTTCACAGCTCACCATCCCACCGACCTTGCACCCTTTGGCTTTCAAGTCTTCAACAACCTTCAACAAGACGGTTGTCTTTCCGACACCGGGGTTTCCCGTAAGCAATATTATCCGCTTCTGCAAGCAGTCTCCCCATGTACCAGAAATCTAATTAGTCCTAAAATGGTTTTGTCATAGCTATGAACGGGGAACAGCTAAGCAATGGAAGAAACAAGCCCAGAGACAGATTTTCCAACTGAAATCGTGAAAGAAGGAAACGTCAGACTTCTTGTCCCCAAGCTTAGGGCTTTCGTGAAATCGCCTTCAGAATACGCGCCTTCAAAGGCCCCTGTTTTCTACAATCCAGTCATGGAGCTGAACCGTGACATCGCAGTCTTGGCGTTGCAGGCTTACCAACGAACAGTGGACCGCGAAATCGTTGTCTGCGAGCCGCTTGCCGGCTGCGGCGCGATGGGCGTGCGTTTCGCGGCTGAAGTGAAGGGCGTAGAGAAAGTTGTGATGACCGACATCAGTGCCAAAGCGTCGAAGCTTGCCAGCCAGAATGTTAGGATTAACAGACTTGATGAGCTTGTCACTGTCGAGCACAAGGAGGCAAACGCTCTTCTCAGCGATTACAGCGCCCCGCACAGGAGATTCGATGTTATTGACTTAGACCCGTTCGGCTCTCCCGTGCCGTATCTTGATTCCTCAATACGAGCTCTTCGCAACAGTGGCTTCTTAGCTTTAACAGCGACAGACATGGCCCCTCTGTGCGGTGTTCATCCGAAGGCATGCATCAGAAAATACGGCGGCAAGCCTCTGCGCACTGAATATTGCCACGAACTGGCCGTCAGGCTTCTAGCAGGATGTCTAGCTGCAACAGCGGCGAAACAGGACATAGGCATAAACGTTGTATTCAGTCACAGCTCAGACCATTACGTCAGAGTCTACGCGACCATAGAATACGGCGCCAAGAAAGCCGATGAAAGCCTCAGAAACATGGGCTACATCCTGCACTGTTTCAAGTGCTTTCACCGAGAAACCGCCAAATTGCACTCGTTCGCCAAAAATGAAGGAAAATGCAGCGAATGCGGCTCAACACTCAGCCTTGCCGGTCCATTGTGGACTGGGAGGATACTTGACAAGAGATTCTGCGAATTGATGGAAGAACAGGTCAAGCACAGGCGGCTCAGGCTTGCCAATAGAATAGAGAGAATGTTGGCGTTGATGAGAAACGAGACTTACGCTCCGATCACGTATTACGTGGTTGACAAGCTGTGTGATGCACTAGGCCTTCCTGTTCCTCCAGTCAAGAAGGTTGCTGAAACACTAAGAAGAGAAGGTTTTCAGGCATTCCCAACGCATTTCAATCCTAAGGCAATAAGGTCGGACGCGCCAGCGAACAGGGTAAAAAACGTGGTTCGTGAGGCGCTGGGTGATAGTGGCAAGTTTTAAATAACCTTGGTCTCAGAAATGAGACGCTAGGTGACAAGATGAATAAGAAAGGGTTCACTTTATTCTTGATAGCGGTATCAATGCTTATGATAACAGCGGTAGCCCATGCGGATGAGGAGCCTCCTCAAGTCACAGTGCGGACCGACAAGGCGGAGTATGCGGCTGGCGAGTCAGGGGCCATGTACTTTAGTTTCTACAACAACCTCGGCAGTGCGATAACACTCAAGAAGATCATAATAGTCTACAGAGAATGGCAAGCCTACAGAAATGGCCAATGGGAAGGAAACCTGACGATAAATGTCAACACGGCCATCATAAGCAAGGGAATCTTCGAGAACGAGACAAAGTTTACAGTTCCGACGGACGGAAGATCCAAGGACAACTGCTCCGTTAGTTTGAAGTTCGAAACAGACACGCTAGGAACCGTCTATGGATATGACGTCATCTACGTTGCTCAGACGCCAAGATACATGGACCAGGTCATCACGCTCTTCACCATTCAAGTGGTGCTGCTGATTGTCTGCACGATCATAATAGCCGCAACAATATTCCTTTCCGCCCGCAGGCCCCAGATAATGTGGAAGACCGAGGAAAAACAGTAGCAAACTGACGCATCTCTTTCCACCTTTTCCATTTTATTTAAGTATAGGATTTGCATTTCTAGATAGTCACTAAACTGAAAATGTCGGATGTGTTGTGAAACCCGGAAAAGTTCTAGTTGCTTCAGCTTGGCCTTACGTCAACAGCCTTCCACACCTGGGCACGATCCTGCATTTCCTGTCTGCCGATGTAGTGGCGAGGTATTATCGCCTGAAGGGCGAGGACGTTGTGATGGTCAGCGGTTCCGATGAGCATGGAACGCCGACCGAGGTTGAGGCGGTGAGACAAGGCATTCAGCCGAAGCAATTGACCGACAAAAACCATGCCAAAATAGTTGAGCTTCTCAAGAAGTGGGGTTTCTCATTCAACAACTACACGAGAACGGAAAACCCCGTGCATAAGGAATTTGTGCAAGAGCATCTCATGAAAATCTACAACAACGGATACATCTTCACACAGGAAACCGAGATGCTCTTCTGCGAAAAGTGCAATCGCTTTCTGCCAGACAGGTACGTTGAAGGAAAATGCCCCTACTGCGGCTACGAACGCGCCCGCGGAGACCAATGCGAAGACTGCGGCAGACTGCTGGAGACGACACTTCTCCTTGAACCCTACTGCGCGATCTGTAATGGCAAACCCGTCATAAAGAGGACGACGCACTGGTATTTTGACCTGCCCAAACTCTCTGAGCAGTTAGGCAAGTATGTCGAAAACAACAAGCAGCTGCCAGGCAACGCGAGAAACTTCAGCCTTAACCTGATAAAGGAAGGATTGAAGCCAAGAGCAGTAACCCGCGATGTCAGCTGGGGAATTCAAGCGCCCTTCCCGGGAGCTGAAGATAAAAGGATCTACGTCTGGATCGAAGCCGTGTTGGGGTATGTGTCAGCAACTATCGAGCATTTCAGGAATATCAATGGACCTGAAAAGTGGAAGGAATACTGGTTTGACAAGAAAGCCAAGACCTTGTACTTCATAGGAAAAGACAACATCCCGTTCCACACCATCATCCTTCCAGCCCTGCTCATAGCCTCAGGCGAAGACTACAACCTGCCGTGGAACGTGTCAACAACCGAATTTCTCCAATTCAAAGGCGAGAAAGCGTCAAAAAGCCAAAAACTAGGCATATTCATGGACGAGGCCTTGCAGCTTTACCCAGCAGACTATTGGCGCTACTTCCTAATGTCAACAAGGCCTGAAACAAAAGACACCAACTTCTCATGGGAGATCTTCATCGAAAAAGTCAACGCCGACCTGAACGACACCTTCGGCAACTTCATTCACAGAACGCTCACATTCATAAACACCCAGTTCAATGGCCAAATCCCAGAACCCAAAGCTCTAGACGCAGAAGCACAGCAAATACTGACGACGGTGAAAGAAAAAGTTGCAACGACCGCCCAAGAAATAGAAGCCTGCAAACTGCAATCCGCCGCGAACAACGTGATAAGCCTAAGCCGCACCGGAAACCAGTACTTGAACGAGAAAGAACCGTGGAACCTCATCAAGAAAGACCGAGACCAAGCCGCTAACATTCTCTACGTAGCGGCACAGATCGTGAAGACGCTCGCCATAGTGTCAGCCCCGTTCATCCCGTTCGCCGCGGAAGAAATCTGGAAGACCCTCAACCTGTCAGGAAGCGTTCACGAACAGAAATGGGATGAAGCCCTAAAGCCTCTGCCACCAAACCACAAAATAGCGAAGCCCAAACCCCTTTTCAAAAAGATAGACGCGAACGAGCAGGAAGTGGACGAGATGCTGGCGAAGGCAAGAGAAAAACTGGCCAAGACTACATCAGATCCTGCGAGTCGGCCGTGAAAGATTGCAGCTAAAAATCGACCTCCACGTTCACACAGTCTACTCCTACGATTCACTCATCACGCCTAAAGAGCTGGTTCAATACACCAAAAGGCGCCAACTGGACGGCGTAGCCATAACCGACCACGATAGGCTTGACAGCGCGCTGAAAATAGCTAGAGAGACGGACTTGCTCATTGTTCCCGGCATGGAAATAGAAAGCCTGAACGGACACATTGTGGCACTTGGGGTTCGAGAGGCAGTTCCGAAAGGGCTCGACGCAAATGAGACTGTGGACAGGATTCATGGAGCAGGGGGGATAGCTGTGGCCTGTCACCCCGTGACTTTTTTCAAAGGAAGCCTTGGCAGATATACAAACTCAAAATTTGACGCCGTTGAAGTGATAAACTCTTCAGCATTTCCATTCAACCGCTCAGTAAAGCATGCGCAACTGCTGGCTTCTCAGCTTGGGCTTGCGCGTGTTGCAGGAAGCGATGCTCACTACGGTCCGGAAATAGGATGTGCGCACACAGTTATTGAGGCTGAGATGGAAGTTGAGAAGATAGTGGAAGCCATAAGAAAGGGATCATGCCGACCTTTCGGCAATGCAATACCGTTAACGATAAGATTGAAGAGAGAAATTCTTGGCATTAGAAGAAGGTTTTAGTTTCAGAAAAGAGGGGAGAAAGGAAGGGTTAGTGGAAGTTTTCCATCTGGTAGAGGTTCAGCTCAATGCCTAACGGCTTTTCTGGTTCTGCGTAGGGTTCGAGGTTGAAGAGTTGCGGGGCAATGGTTCCGAAACCGCTCAACAAGTGTGGCGAATTCACGCCTGTCATCACGAGCGTAACTTTCAGTTTGCCATCTTGCTGCGGGTTCACTCTTGCACCCCATATGACCAAGGCATCAACGTCCATCATCTCAGTAACGATTTCGCCCACGCGGTTAGCCTCTTCAATCGTCATCTGACTGTCGCCTGTAACGTGAATCAAAGCCCCGGTCGCGCCTGCATAGTCAACATCCAGTAGAGGGGTTCTCAACGCGTTCCGAACAGCCTCTTCTGCCCGATTCGGCGCGTCTGATTCACCTACACCGACAACGGCCACTCCGCCGCGTCTAACAATGGTTTTGAAGTCGGCGAAGTCGAGGTTAATCAAGCTGGGAGCAGAAATGGTTTCGATGATGCCTTTAATCATGTTTGCCAAGACTTGATCGGCAACCCTGAAAGCCTCACCTATGGGCAACTGCGGAACCAGCTGCATGAGCTTGTTGTTGTCAATGACCACCACGGTGTCGCAGTGTCTCCGCATCTCAGTCAACGCTTTGGCTGCATGGTCGATTCGGCCTTTTTCGATGCGGAAAGGCGTGGTCACCACACCGACCGTAATTGCCCCTTTTCGCCTGGCAATCTCAGCAATCACTGGGGCTGCGCCTGTGCCTGTTCCGCCACCTAAACCTGCAGTTATGAAGGCGATATCCACTTCAGAAAGCAAGTCTTCGATACGCTTCCTAGACTCTTCGATAGCGGCTCTGCCTAGTTTCGGGTTACCGCCGACGCCGAGCCCTTTAGTCAGCTTTTCGCCTATCAGAACCTTCTGATCAGCCCTCGAAGCCTTCAAGTGCAGAGCGTCTGTGTTTATTGCTACGCATTCTGCGCCCGTTGTGCCGGATTCCGTGAGCCTTGTCACAGTGTTGTTGCCTGCTCCGCCGACGCCGATAACCAGTATGCGGCAGTAGCATGGTTGTCTCATCCCTTCGCTGACTGGGTCGTGCCAAGTGTATTTGAGCGCGTTCTCTGTGGAGTGCATCTTAACCAACTCTTTCCCTCCGCCAAACTTCCTCGTTCACCAAGTCACGGATAGCTACGCGGATCGCTTCAGCTCTGTTCGGGTAGAACTTCTCACCGACAAGCTGATCTAGCGCCTTGAGATACGTTTCAGGTACATAGAGCGTGATTAGCTTCATTTCATCTCTCCCTCCATGTAAACTGTGAAGAGAGGTGTTCAGGGTAATATCCCTGCATAATATGCCCTAAATATGCCTTAAACATGTACGGCCAATTCCTTTTAAAGCTTGCCCACAGACCATTTCAGATTTCTGTAAATTCCCGCCCACGCCGACCCTTACATTTTTATTTCTTGTTGAAGCATTTATTGTATCGCGATGGGAACTATGCGCGTTTTCGTGAAGAGTTTCGGCTGTTCGGCAAACTTGGCTGACGGCGAGGTTTTAGCTGGATGCCTTGCAACGGCTGGGTATGAACTCGTGAATTCTGCCCCGAGCGCGGACATGGTTGTCTACAACACGTGCGCTGTCAAAGGACCCACAGAAAATCGCATGATTGAGACCCTGAGACGAGTGCCCCCTGGCAAGAAGCTGGTTGTAGCAGGATGCCTGCCACTGATCAACTTTGAAAGATTGTGCAGAGAGGTGCAGTTTGACGCAGCTGTAGGCCCAGCAGCAGGCGACGCCATCATCGAAGTTGCTGAACGTGTCTTTGGTGGCGAGAAAGTCCTAGTCTTGAAGGAGGCTGCGCATAATAAGCCGGGCTTGGATCTTCCTAGAGTTCAGCTGAGTCCCGTGATAAGCATTGTTCCTGTAAATTACGGCTGTTTGGGTTCATGCGCCTATTGCTGCGTGGTGTTTGCCCGGGGGCATCTGAGAAGCTACACGGTTCATGAGATTGTTGACAGGGTGAGAAAAGACCTGAGCAGAGGGCTGCGCGAGTTCTGGATTACTTCCCAAGATGTTGCGTGCTATGGAAAAGATCAGGGTACAAACCTTGCAGAGTTGCTTGACGCCTTAAGCGCAATTGGTGGAGACTTTAAGATTCGAGTGGGAATGATGACTCCCAACGTGGCATTGAGCATTCTTGAAGACTTCATCGAAGCATACAGGAGCGAGCATGTTTTCAAGTTCATTCACCTGCCCATGCAAAGCGGTGACGACCAAACACTGAAGCGCATGAGGCGATTCTACTCGGTTGATGATTTCAAAAGAATAGTGCGTGCATTCAGAGCCAGATTCCCTGAGATAACGCTTTCCACAGATGTCATTTGCGGTTTCCCAGGCGAAAGTGAGGAAGCTTTCGAAAAGTCTGTGGCACTGGTCAAAGAGGTGAAGCCTGACGTGGTGAACATATCCAAATTCTTCGCACGACCTCGAACCTCGGCTGTTGCAATGGAGAAGGATTTTGTGTCTTTGACAGAGATCAAGCGGCGGAGCAGATTGATGGCAGAACTGGTGAGGGAAGTGGCTCTTGAGAGAAACAGGCGTTGGGTCGGATGGGCAGGCGAGATTCTCGTCGATGAAGTTGGCAAGATTCGAGGTTCTTGGGTTGGACGCAACTTCGCTTACAAGCCCATTGTCGTGAAAAGCGCTGACAACTTGCTTGGCAGGACCTTGAGAGTCGAAGTGACGGGAGCTTTTCAAACTCACTTGGAAGCCGAGGTTATTGAATAAAATATTTATGCAAAGAGCCCTGTTATTGTACTGCTAGGAGATGAAACGTGTGAGCGAAGAGGAAGTCGTTAAGATCGGGCGTGTGACGCATTTCTTCTCAAAAATCAACGTCGCCGTGATTGAACTCACAGAGCCGTTGAGCATAGGAGACACTATAGTCTTCAAGGGACCGAACACGGATTTTGAACAGGTTGTCGACTCCATGCAGATCGAGCACGAGAACGTTCGCAAGGCTGAGGCTGGACAAAGCATCGGGTTAAAGGTCACGCAGCGAGTCAGAGAAACAGATGCTGTGTACAAGAAAACATAGCTATCGCCGTCGCTTCTTTGCCGTCCTTACTTGACAGGTTCTTCCCAATCAGAAGAGCATCCGCCCTCAGGAATCAAAATGATAGTTGTTTCGTCTGGCAGAGGCATTTTCGGGTTTTCTCTTACGTTGAGAAATTGGTTCTGCCTTGCATGCGCCTGAACCGCAACTTGCCTGTAGAATCTGTCTTCATGAGGATGATAAACCATCTGAAACAAGCTGGTGAATTCTCTCACTGGAAATTTCTCGCATCTCTCCTTCATTTTCACATCGGCAACGCGGATCACGTCCAGAACAGACGCACAGTCGTCCACTTCAAGATGCAAACCGCTGGGGAACACCTTACTTATTTCGGTTTGGCGAACAATCAGATTAATCGTTTTCATGATCCAATCTTCTCATGACTTACTGCGCTGACCATGTCCTGACTTCGTAAACTGAGCAGGTTACAGTCCCGCTTCTCTCAGAGCGCTCTTAAGCGTTTCTTCACTCGGGCAGACACCCATTATCTTTATCTTTCCCTCATTGAAAACCATTGCGGGCACCACGGTCAAGCAGTACTTGCTCGTGTCATAATCTCGAGAACTCCATGAGGTAGGGCCGTTGAAAAAGAGCATCAGATTAACCAGGTTTCACGCGGCCAGCAGCAGACAATCGATCTGGTAAAGCCTCCGCTTGATGAAAGGTTGATTTCTGCTCTGAAGTTTTCAGGCTTCTTGGCTAAGCAGATACTGCCGTATTTCATCGTTGGGCTTGTTATAGTGAGTTATGTTGAGGCTTATCTTCCTCAAGAGCTTGTCACGGGTTACTTGACCGGCGTAACCGGCGTGCTTCTGGCTTCAATCGCAGGTGGGCCACTCTATACCCCAACTCTCGTGGAGATAGTCTTAGACAGAAGCCTGTTACAGCTAGGCATGTCGAAGGCGGCGTTGCTTTCGTGGCTTATGGGCCAGCCCTATGACATTCCGAACATGGTGGCTGTTTCGCGGATTGTGCGCTGGAAAGTTGTGTTGACATATGCTCTCATCGCATGGGTGTGCAGTGTAGTTTTCGGATTGCTCTACGGGATAATGATAGGCTCTCTGTAGTGTTCATCATTTGGCCTTTGGGTTGCGCCAGAATAGTCGGAAAAATAGGATTATTCCGATAAAGTTAGATATTCCGAATAGCATTGTCTGCGTCGGGTAACGACATGAACAATAATCCAGGCTGCTGCAAGGTTGATGCCGTAGTGACGCTAGACTCTAAAGGGCAGATTGTTCTGCCAAAAGACGTGAGAGAAAAAGCAGACTTGAAACCAGACGACAAGTTGGCCCTCATAGCGTGTGAAGAAAACGGCAAAGTTTGCTGCATAATGCTGGTGAAGGCGCAGAAGCTTGAAGCCTCAGTGAAAGACGTGCTTGGCCCCATGTTCAAGGATATTTTCAAGTGAGGAGGTGTTAGTTGTTGAAGGAAGAAAAAGTGAAGAAGATTGTGAGAGAAAGCTACGGGAAAATAGCCGAAAAAGGATGTTCTTGTTGCGATTCAGGGAGCGGTAAGGAATTAGGCTACGCTGAGGAGGAACTCGCATCCGTCCCGGAAGGAGCCAAGCTGAGCCTCGGATGCGGAAACCCAGTTGCGCTGGCATCTGTTAAAGAGGGGGAAACTGTGCTTGACCTCGGGTCAGGTCTTGGGCTTGACTGCTTCCTCGCTGCCAAAAGAGTCGGGGAAAAAGGGAAAGTCATCGGGGTTGACATGACTCCCGAAATGATTGACAAGGCACGAGAAAACGCCAGAAAGGGCAACTACAGAAATGTGGAGTTCAGGCTTGGAGAGATTGAAAATCTTCCTGTCGCCGACAATACAGTTGACTTGCTGATCTCCAACTGTGTTATCAATCTTGCACCGAACAAGAAGAGAGTCTTCGAAGAAGCCTTCAGAGTGTTAAAGCCAGGTGGCAGGTTGCTGATTTCAGACATCGTCTTGCTGAAGAAACTGCCTGAAACCATAAAAAAGAGCAGAACGGCATACGTTGGCTGTGTTTCGGGGGCAACAATGAAGAATGAGTATTTGGCATTGCTGAAGGATGCGGGTTTCCAAGAAGTAAGCATAATCGAAGAAGCACATTTTCCCGCTGAAACCATTATTGCTGAGGCAGCTGCAGAAGGCGTGGGAAGCTCAAAGACGTTCAATGCAGAAGAGATTGCAAGTTCAATTGCCAGCGTCAAGGTCTGCGGCGTCAAGCCGAAGTAGCATGTTCTGCGAAATGCCCACGGGATCACAAATTTCTTAACCCTTTCTTGAAGTATTATGTTGAATGTGGGAGTCAATTGACTTGGAACATAATGGATGCTGAAATGCTTGAGACCGCCATCTTCAGACTTAAGCTCGAAATTGTACGGAAGATTGGCGTGCAGAAAGGAATGACCGTTGTTGATGTTGGCTGTGGACAAGGCGGGTTTACCGCTGCAGTGGCGAAAACTGTGGGAAAACATGGAAAAGTGCTGGCTGTCGACATCTCTGACGAATATCTGGACGAATTCACTAAACGGGTTGACAAGTACCATGTCAAGGAAAGGGTAACTTTTTCTCAAGCAGACTCAGCCGATCTCAGAGCTGTGATACCTGATGAAACTGCTGACATGGTCGCGTCTTATCGCCTTCTAGAAGAGCTAAAGCAAGCCCGAGACATCGACAAAATTGTCAAAGAGATGGCTCGAATCGTCAAGAAACATGGAAGGGTCTGCATAACAGAGCTAAGTACCAAAGCGAAAAACAAGGCTGAAGAAACCTACATAAGGCTTCACAAGGAAAGCGGAGACTGCTTTTTCAGCCCAGACGAAATAGTCGAAGCCATGAAAAATGCCAAGCTGACAAGAATTCAAACAAGACTCTTCGATACAAACATTTGGTTTTCGCCGGAACTCGCAAAACAAGACATGGGGTTCGCTCAAGTCTGGTTCGATGAGGCCGTAGAGAAAAGCCTCGGCCCGCTGATAGAAAGGTACGGTATGAAATACCCTGCACTGCAAACATTTTCAGGCATAAAGGCTTAATACAATTTTACTTGATGGACCTCAGTATGTAATCGTTTCGCGTGCGCTAATAGAATACGTATTGTGTTGATGAGTAAGCGTAGAATGTTAGACGTACAGAACAGCATCCACGAGCCAAGCAAGAATGGTCAATCAAAGGAGCTTGTTCAGATCCAAGAATTTAATGGTCTTAATGTACTCGGTGAACACCAAGTTTTTTTGTTCTGGAAAATATCTGAAAGAGTCTCCAACCTTCTCATGTAGCTTCTTCATTATTTCAATCTCAAGAAGCCCGGCTGCGGCCCCAAAAATCTTTTCGACCGCATCTGCGAACCCTTCAATCTTGCAGGGAATGTCCTGCCTTTTGATGTTGAAATCGTTTTCTAAATGATAGTAGATCGCCCGACTTGCCGACTCACCAAGCCAGGCGAGCCCTTCATCTACCGCGTCTAGCAAGAGCTTCTCGAAACCACGATTGAGTAGCGGTGGCTCCCCCGATGCATGCACTTCACAAACAACGCTTTGCACTTCTATCGAATCAAGGTCTGAACATGCCTTGTGTTTGTACCTGGTTGATGGGGACAGACTCTTCATATGATTCACACCTTCTGTATTTGTGTTCAACTGTTCTCGAGTTGTACTTATCTACATATTATATCGTATGACTTAATATAGCTCTTATTTCAGAATTTGACATATGTCGAGAATCGATACGTACTCATCGCGCACATACCGAGTCAATTACGGCCACGCTAAAGAACCCGCCAAACTATGGTATAGAGCCTTTTTTTTTCTGAGGTTGAGGATAGCGCACACGTCGAGTCTCCCTAGTCTTCCGCCACGCGCGCGGGGGAGAATTAACCTACTGCATAGACTCTCATTTAATGAAGTCTGGAGATAACGTAGTCGTTTACGGTTTGGAGAAACGACTCTTCCAGCTCTATGCCGTAATGCTCTGCTAAAACAAAGATTATGTAAAGCAGGTCTGAGAGTTCCGTGGCCAGCATCTCCTTTGTTTTGGGTTTTTCAGGTGGCTTAAACCCTTCTAACCCTTTAACCACCGCAGCCACCTCTCCAGCCTCTTCAAGCAAATCAGTAACCATGACAAAAGGTGTCCATGTCTTACCCCGCTCAGGGTCAAGTTTCTCATTGATTTTCTTAAAATTCTTCCAACAAAGATGCTGGGCATCGCGTAAAGTCACAGACATGTAAACCACCGTAGCGATTTGTGAAACCAGCTTAATAATGGTTTTCCAGACATGGTTTCTTAGGGAATTATCTAGCATCCAATAAGACCGGCGATATCTCCCGATATGGGACTTCTAAGGTCTGTTTTCTCCAAGCTAAACAACACTCTCGGTGGGTTAGTTGAAGTGGGCTTTGAATACGTTACCGGAGAGTGCAACGATGGCGGAAAACTGTTGCGCAAGCGTAAACAAAACCATTACAGATTTGCTGTTAGTAGCGGAAACAGCCCAAAAGTGACCGGGGTGAGGTACTTACATTCAAGGTGGAGATGTCTCCCGCAAGAATCCCCATTTTTTGTTTCGCCGAGCGTATTGATCTAGTGTCTAGGTTACCGGGTGACAAGTCTCTTTGAACTGTTTATGTTTTGGAAGATTTATATTATCACCGGTCGTTTAGGGGAAATCAAGAGGGTTATTCTTGTCTGGGTTTGAGAGGTTTGTCAAGGGCGTGGGCATTGACCCTCTCGTTGCTAGGAAGGCGATTCCGAAGCATTAGAGTATTCTTTCTGAAGAGCTTCTGATTTCGGTTGTTCTGAATGCCACTGAGGATGAGATCACTTGGCTGGATGCTGATCATTTCATTATTGAAGTTAGGAGGCGCAAGGGTGGCGGATATGTTGCGGTTCTTATTTGGGTTCATGATCGACGATGGAGGTATTACGTTTACAGGGTTCACGTCATGGCGTCTCGTGGGAGAAGCAAACTTTAAGTGCTGGTGAGATAATATTATCTGAATGGTGAGTATGTGAATCTCCAAGAGACTGTCAAGGAAACGCGAAAGAAGCAGGCAGAACAGACTGATGAAGCTTTGCTCGTCTTTATACATGAAAGACCTGGCGCCTTGTCTTTGTATCAGATTGCTCAGGAAATGGACTGGTCTATTGGCCGTGTCCAGAAGAGCGTCGAGAGGCTGTCAAAGAATGGTTTGATTTCCTATAAGCGTGCCTTCTTAGGTGGCAGGTCTTTGAAGCTTATTGTTCCAACGAGGACTCAAGAAAAGCATAGTCAACAACCTGCCGTTGATCTACCAACGCCATTTGAACGCGCTATTACCATTCCTACTGAGCTCGTGGGTAGTGACTGTTGGAGTGATCATGCGTTCCTCTATGCCCTAGATAGATTGACTCTTGGCATATCAGCTGATCGCGAGAGAAGGTGGCAGGAAAGCTCCCTTCTGGAAGCCAAGGTTCAGTTAAGAAGAGTAGAGAAGACAACCATTGTGGAGTTACCTGAAAACGTCTATCATTTCTACCTATTGAACGTGAACGACTATGACATCTCTACCTTCGCTAAGGGGGACAAAATTCTCGTAACAGTCGGTAGGATTCGATCAGCGGAAAAATCCAACCGTGAATCATAGAACTTAATAACCATCACATCACTTTGAAAGATGTCTCCCGCGTAAGCCCCCTCTTCTTTGTGTTACATATCTCATGAACCGATTTCATACTCTGGTGCTTTGGTGCGTTCCGGTTGGAATGCAGGTTCTTGAGGTCACTGAACTTTCAATTCCCTCTACTTGGGCTTTTTCCATGAACCCGATCCTGTTCTTGGCTCCATTATTTCCGTGACTTCCACGTAAGGTAAGAATGATGATCCTGTTTGTTCCCTTAATGTGTCTGGTAACACAGTTTCTAGAATATTCCAAAAGTGTAAATAACAGAGTGCACGCTTCAGATTCCAGTGTCTCATACTTAGCTTAGCCCTTCTTCTTACCCGTCTGCTTTTCGATCACACGTCTACATTGACCTCTAGCATGATTTTATGTTGCCTCATGATGGAGGGCTGTGGAGAAAAAATATTTTTTAGAAGTGATGGCAGAGACAATGTTGTGTGGTAACAACACGAGCCTTCAACGTTCTTCGCGGCTAAAAAAACGACGGGATACCCTCTTTTTGAGAGTAACACGACCAGCCAAAAAGAGCCTACCCCCTAGGTGTTTCACTGTCGAAAACTTCCTGTCCCCCCGAGAATCAGACAGAACCTTGCCCTTCTCGATGTCAGGCACATCAGGAATATCACGTACTTCCACAGGCCTATTCAACAATGCTAAAACATCTGGCCGCGAAACCCTGGAAACTGTCTCACATCACAAATTGTCATGGAAGCTGCAGGAAAAGATAAGCGAGTTAAAGAGGCTTAGAGAACTTGTTGGGAGCGCAAAAGCAAGCAAAGCAAGCAAAGCAAGCTGAACCGGCGGCTTCAGAAGGACGGTCTCGTCTACTTAAGAAACGGAAATGAAGAAGATTTAATTGATGTAATGAAGGCTTAAGGGATTATTTCGCATCCATTGTATTTCATGTATTCGAAATCTTTTCGTCTGACTTTCCCTTTCTGGATGAGTTTTTCTATCCTAGACATTTGCCCACAGACAGCCTGTATCAGGTTCTTCACGGTGCCACAGACGTGAGCATACGCTTCTGGGCTCCAGCGTTTAGTAACGATAGCGTACAGGCATCGGCCTCCACACAAATTGAATGCGGTGCATTCTGTGCAAGGTTTACCAATGTGAACTTGCTTCAGTCTCAAAGGATCTGCGGTGCTAATGTGACCGAGATAGTAGTCCTTCATTCCCCACATCGTCGGGCAGGGAACAATGTAGCCGTCCGTCTGTATGGCGTAGTTTATCCATCCTGCTCCACAGCGCAAGAAACTGGATTTTTCACGAGATAGAAGCGATTGAGCGATGCCGAGGAATGGGTAAAGCTTCAGGACCAAGCCGTTTTCTTCCATGTAGTCAACCCAGAATCCTGCAAGCTCTTGTATGCCTGGGTTGTAGCTGGTCTCGCTCCAACGTTTGAAATCTCTCCTCGCAAAATCGTTTTTCCAGAAGCCGGCGTTCAGCTGCCAGTGCACGGAAAAAACCGAGAATTCATCGTTGTTTAAAAACCATCTAACTTGCCTGTATATGTCCGTGTGTTCCATAACTGTCATTCTGGCAATCAATTCGCCTTCGAAACCGTTCCGTTTGAGAAGCTTCAGGTTTTCTATGACTTTTCTGAACGTCCCTTTCCCTCTGTAGAAATCCGTTAAGGTTTCGTTGCCATCTAATGAAACAAGGATGGTGTGAAACCGATTAACATAATCTGCTTCCAAACGATCGAGCAGCAAGCCGTTCGTTTGGATCATGAAAAGCTTAGCTTTCACTTTATCCATTACTTGTCTTATTTCATCAAGGCAGAGCAGAGGCTCTCCGCCGTAGAATGTTAGAACGCAATCAGAATCTTTCCTGCAAAACTTGTCCAACAAATCGCTGCTATAGTTAATCTTGCTTGGCAATGAATAGTCGACTTCAAAATCCGAAAAATCTTCATCAACATCTTCACATGCCTCACCAAAACAGTACATGCACTGCGAATTACACTCAGTCGTCAGTATAACATGAAAGAACATGCCCTCTCCCATCCAAGAGAAGAGACAGCTATTCTTAAGCATATTTCTCTTTGACTTTCTTCGCCTTTTCCAAATAATCTCTGCGTTCCCTGTCTCTGATCTCTTTCTCTGGCAAGGTTTCAGGTGCATATATCAAGGGAAGAACTGCAACAAAAAGGAAAAAACTAGCCAAAGAAAATGCTGCCCCTGTTGCGTTCAACGGGAGGTATGGCTTAATGATTATCGGTAGTACACTAGCAAGAAGATAAGGAAGCCCGCCTATAGCATAATACTTTGCTTTCTCATAATCTTCACCAAGGTCTCCCCACAAAGTCATGAAGAAAACTGCGGCAAACATTCCCCATGCAATGCCATCAAAGGCTGTGTACAGGTACCATGACGCTGCCAAGTCAGGAGAGAGGCTTAGTACAGCGTATCCAATTCCTAACACCACGAACCCGGTTATTACCACTCGTTTTCTGCCCACAAGGTCTGCGAGGAAACCGCCTACTATCGCGAATATCCCTGTTAACGCACCCTCAATGAATATGGTGGTTACGTAGATGCTCCCCAACAGATTTTCCAATATTGGTGTCTCCGTAAAATTCACGAGCGAGAACATAATCCATGGAACCAGATACAGAATCATATCTCTTCTGCGAAGAATGGAACGATAAGCAGGTGATATACGCGCCACCTGACTTCTTCTCTTGCTTCTTGTGAAAAGGAAACCGAATAGGCCAAACATTCTCCATACTGCAAGAGCGACAAATGCCAGAACAAGGTTGAACGCATTTAACAGCAAACCCAGCAAAAGAACGCCAAATCCGACTGTACCCCATATTATTCCTCCGCAAATTCCACGGTTTTCAACACGTGTGGCATCGGCAAAATAAGCCAAGCAGGAGGGAAGCCCTATTCCGATGGAAACGCCGAGAAGAACTGAGACCAGAAGGTTGATAGCCATAGTGTTGTTTGGGACAGTAGCCAATAGTGCCGTCATGGCCGCCCCTCCAAGCATCCATAACAGTAGACCATTATCACGAAAGCGTCGAAAAAGTACCGCTCCAAATATGGCGGAAAAGGCTATTCCCATATAGTATACAAGGAAAAGCAACAAGCTTTCAGAACCTGTCGGCAAGCCACCTACCACACTGCTATACGCCTGATACGTCAAAGTGTACCAAACAAGAGCATTTGACACAAGAATCAGCGCTGGGAGAAAATCTCTCCAAGCAATCTTTGACTTTAAGATCTTGGGCGACACCACTTCATCATTCAACCTAGTACTAACCAACTGCTTTTGGGAATAAAACACTTTTCAAATGGATCAGCTTAGGACTCATGTTGAAAGCAACTCTTAAGTAGTAGATGTGTTCTACAGATGTACTTGTGAGGGATAGAGATGAAGAAGGCAAAGAAGCGGGACGTTCCTGTCCGAGTTCTGTGGCCATAGATTCTACAAGTCTTCTATCATAGAGGAAGCAAGGTCAGCGAGTTGCATTCTTAACTTTTTGTCGCCTATACCTAAGGTTAAATGAAGGCTTTCGTTCACAAGGTTGGCCATCCTCTTTCTAAGCTTTTTTACTCCTTTTTCTTCGAAAACTGTTCCGACGATATCATCAACCTCACTCTTTGTCGCTTTTCCTTCTGCAATCAGCTTGCTCAACCTTTCCTCCGTTGCCTCATTTTGCAGAGCATACAGGATCGGAATGGGCAAATAACCGCCACGGATCCGTTGATTCAGCTCTTCAATCTCGAAAACGTCCACGAACTCTTCTCTCAGCGTGGCTAGAATTCCCAAATTTCTTCCATACCTTGTTAGTGCTTCAACTTCTTTGTTTGACCCTCCTCCGACTTTAGCTCCAATCCACATGTCAGCCTCGATGCCGGCGGCCTTCATTTCCACAACTCGCATGTATTCTGCAGGTTCGGCGTCAATTCTTCGCCTCAGGTTCAACTCCATAGCGTGGGCGTTGCCAAGCTCGAACAGTGATGCTTGCAATGCTTCAATGACTTTCTGAGCGTTTTTCTGAGCTAAGGTTTCGATCGAAACGCAAAATAGTGCTAATCCCTTTATCAGGAACGCGTTTCCCAATAAAAGCGCCACATCTTTTCCATATTTTCCAAAAACTGTTGGTACGCCATGTTTCTGTTCTGATCCGTCAATTATGTCATCATGTACGTCGAAGGCTGCAGCCAACATGGCGATGGCTGCTTGAACCTGCACTGCATTGTCTGGATCTCCTCCAACTGCCTCATAAGCTAATGAAAACAATCCCGGATGGGTGAAATCATTCCAGTTCACAGCATAATGTTCTAGTGCTTCCCGCAGCCCTACGTATTCAATCTTTTCTGCCAGCATGGTCCTTCTAGCGAATTCAAGCCCCTTCCCACTTCTTTTTTGAAGTTCCTCTACAACAGATTCGGACAATTTTCTGTTTCTTTTTGGCGACATGATTCTATCCTTGGCCATTAGTTCTATTTAACACCTGATAAGATGGTCTTGAAAGGAAACAACTATTCTATGTCTTGACCTTCTAGTTGTTTCTTGAGGATATTGTTGTACGCTTCTATGTATTGTTGTCCTTTACTAGTCAGCGTGTATACTTTTCTTGTTCTTCCTCCCTGCTGCTGTTTTTGGCTTGTCAAGAAGCTTTTCTGTTCTAGGGCATTTAGCAGTGGGTATAGCGTTCCGTGTCTGAGTTTTACGCCGAACTTGGTTTCTGCTTGCTTCTTTATCTTATATCCCCACATTGGTTGCGCCTGGACGAGTCTCAGTATTTGGATGTCGAGCAGGTTCTTGGTGATGCGTTGTACAATTTCCTTTTTGAATTGTTCAGTCAAATTGTTCACGCTCTGAACGTGTTCTGTTTTGTACTGGTTCATGTTTGGGCTTATTTAAACTATGTAGGAAATGGAATATCCTGTTATGCTTGAGTATGCTTTGTTATGCTCGCGGTACGCATGAACGTTTATATGGTCGTTTATGCTCTATAAAGTCTCAAGATATGTCCGAAAGAGGACATATTGTATCCATGTTCAACAGAAGAACTGTTGGACGCAAATACACAAGAGGGGAGTAATGATGAACAACTCGAAAGAAGTTCAAGTAAAATTGATGAAAGGCCTTCTAGACATGGTAGTACTTCAGTTCCTAAACTCTCAGCCAATGCACGGTTACCAGATAATCACGAAAATCCGCAAAACCTTCGGAGTCTACTTCGGCCCAAGCACCATCTACCCGCTGTTGAATGCGCTGGAGAGGAAGGGATACGTGAAAAGCGAATGGAACATGCAAAACGAGAGGCCTAGGAAAGTGTACAAGCTGACAAATGAGGGACAAAACCTGCTGAACTTCACTGAAGACTCGCTCAACTTCATATGCAAAAAAATAGGCAACACAGGAATGTCCAAGGACGATCTGGCTGAGGGAAACATCCCGCAGTCAACCCTGCGCCCTCTAATGCGAAAGATGGAACACGCCAAACCGTTGATCTAAACCACTTGCAACGCCGGCATCTCTGCTTTCCATCGCCGAAAGGGGAAGGCTGAACAACCAAGATACTTCTGACGCGAGAGCATTAACATTTTTATGGCTAGCTCTGCCAGTACCCTAATGGTGTACGCTTGAAAAACGCTGACCTCCTAATGCACGGATGCACAATTTTGCCCATGACCCAAAAAGCCTTCATAGAGAACGGCGCCTTAGCCGTGAAAGACGGTAGAATAACCTTTGTCGGCAAAAGCTTTCCTGCCAGAGGGATTGTGGCAGAAGTCAATATAGACGCAAAGGGAAAAGTAGCCTTGCCTGGCTTGATCAACTGCCACACACATGTGCCCATGACCATTTTTCGAGGACTAGCTGAAGACAAACCCCTGGATGTTTGGCTGAAGGAGACTATCTGGCCTCTGGAGGCCCGCCTGAAGCCTGAAGACATCTACAATGGGGCGCTTCTGGGCTGCTTGGAGATGATTAAAGGGGGAACCACATGCTTCGCGGACATGTATTTTCACGAGGACGAGGTTGCAAAAGCAGTTGAGAAGAGCGGGTTGAGAGGCGTCTTGGGCGAGGGCATAATTGAGGCTGGAAACAGAGTGCAGGGCGAAAAGATGCTTGCCAGAAGCGTGAGTTTCGCCGAGCACTTTCGAGGCTATGCAGATGGACGAGTCAGCGCGATGCTTGCCCCACACGCGGTCTACAGTTGCAGTCCAGAGTTACTTCTCAAAGTTGGTGAAGAAGCCTCAAGACTTGGAGTCGGCTTGCACCTGCATTTGGGCGAATCTGAGACGATGCTTAGAGAGTTTGAGAAGAAACACCGCTTGAGTGAAGTTGAATTCCTCAACAAGATAGGCCTACTAAACCATCATGTTCTTGCAGCGCATTGCATTAACCTTTCAGAGAAAGACATGCGCACACTTTCCAACCGCAAGGTAAACGCGGCCTACGTTCCCGTCGCCAACATGAAGCTTGGCTTGGGCGCAGCGAAGATCAAGGATCTAGCTGACCTCGGCGTCAATGTAGGTTTGGGAACCGATGGACCTGCAAGTAACAACAGTCTCGACTTGTTTGAAACCATGAAAACTGGTGCCCTGCTTCAGAAGCACGAGTACTTGGATCCCACAGTTTTGCCAGCATATGCAGCTCTGAAGATGGCAACCCTGAATGGAGCGAGAGCTGTGGGGCTTGAAAAAGATGTTGGTTCTCTAGAGGTGGGCAAGAAAGCTGACGTGATTTTGGTTGACCTCGCAAAGCCGCATCTGACACCACTGCACGATATCTACTCAACTATCGTTTATTCTGCACGTGCAGCCGATGTGGATACAGTCATTGTTGACGGAAAAATTCTGATGCAGAAACGGCAAGTAAGAAGCTTAGATGAGCAAGCGGTGATGGAAAAAGCCAGAAATACTGCCTACGATTTGCTTTCACGCTGATCTTGATCATTTTCTAAGTGTACGGTTTGAATTGCCAACTCTCCTTCTCAGCGTACAATGCTCTCAACATTCTCGTGGCTCTGTCTCTGTCCATTGAAAGCAGCAGCTTGCCAACATGTTTGCAGAGTTTTTTCGCAGGTAGGGTTTTGCTCCAGTCTGCGCAGTCGTGCAAGATTTCCTTCGTTTCGAGGTCGATAACTATGTGGTATTCTCTTACAGTAGCTTCGATGCGCGAGTCTGTTTGCCTCGTGATTTCAAGTTCACTGTCTGCGATGCCTTCAGCTCTTTTCAATCTCTCGCTTGGAACAAAATACTCCATCAAGTCTTCGAAGCTCATTTTGCTCGGTTCGATGAAAGCTTCCAGTTTGGATTCTTTGAGCTTCGCCGAGCTTCTATAGCTCTGTATCCTTGCTTCGGCTTCCTTTTGCTTGGGCGTCAGAGCGCCGAGCATTTCCAGCACTTGAAGGCAATTTTCAACAGCATAACCGTGGTAATGGTTATTGAAGTACCCGTAAACCTTGCTCACTTTTCCAGTGGTTTCTATGACCTTCGGGATCCACGACTTAAGCTCTTCAACATCGTAACGGTAGTTGTACCACGGTCTTGTTCCCCGCCCATGCCACCGAAAATATGCTATATCTGAAGTTACATGCAACTCTGGAGGCAGCAGAGGCTCATCAACAATCGCGTACGCTACGCGGTATTTTCCGAACAAAGCCCACGTTTCCGGCCTCATCCATGAGCAGTCTCGGAACTCAACTGCAAACTTGATGTGGGTTGGAAGAATCTTGAAAAAATCCCCCAGTTCTTTGGGTCTATAGTCAAACCTTGGCGGAAGCTGGATCAGTATGCAGCCAAGCTTTCCACTCAACGCAAGAGGCTCCATGAGTTCAGTGAACTTCTGCAAATCCTCTTCTATCCCGGCACTCAGATCCAGCTTCTTTTCGTGGGTGATTAGGCCTGCAACTTGGCGGTGTAAACGAAGCCTTCAGGCGAATATCTGGTCCACCCCATGACTGTGCCTTTCGACGGGTACCGGTAGAACGTAGAATCGATTTCCACCGTTTTGAAGACCTTCGTGAATGCTCGCAGCATGCTTTTGTCTTCTTTTGAGTAGAATGGGCCTATCCACTCCTTGTAGCTCCAGCCTGATGTGCCGAGTAGGATTTTGTCAGAAGAGGAATCCAAACAGTCATCACCTCGCTGTCGAGCGTAGCACTTCTATAACTTCGTTGGTGTTGTTGTAGGTTCTTTCAGGAAGTTTCATCAAGAGGTCGCTTGCACGCATTCTTCGGCCCTCTGTCATGTCAAAGAGCTTCCAGCCCTGACTGTATACCAAGTCCTGTTTTGTCGTGGGAAAACGTGCATCTTCGCTTAGAACCTCACCTAGGGAGGAGAGCCCGGTCGACTTGGTGACAGTTGGAAACTTGCCCGTCTGCTTGTAAATCTTCAACCTCGCTGCATCCTTGTACATTCTGACGAAGTGAAAGCTCATAGCCACCTTCTCAAAGTTTCCGCTTTGAGCTTTGTGGTCTACTTCGGCCAGCTCTTCGTCTGCGGGCTGATACATGTTGTGACTTCCCTTACCAAAAAGCCTGGTGTAAAGCGTATCAGACTGATATGCGGGTGTCTCACCTCGCGAAAGGTCTACACAATGAATGATCCCATGGTCTTGCATGACTCGCACAAGCTCAGGTGGAGGTTCGGAGGATCGAGCGCTTCTAATCTCAAGGGCGATCCGAATCTTTCCGAGATCCGCCGAAGTGACAAGGTCGTCGAGTTTGCTGGCTAATGCTCCGTCAAGCTTTAAGGATGGCGGTGTTTGAAGATGCAGAGTGTCCGCGTTCAAGGCGCGGCATATTCGTTTCATTTTCTCAAGCGCCTCGAAAGTCTCTGCCTTCGGTTGGAGCTTGTTCTCATGCGTTATGGCTCTGTATGCTCTCACAGCAAACTGGAAATCAGACGGCACGAGCCTTCGCCAGCGTTCCACCTCCTCCATAGCAGGCATCTGATAGAAGGTTGAATTTACTTCGACGAAGTTGAAAGCTCTCGAATACGCCACAAGCGGGCGGAGTCCAGGCACTTGGAAGTATGCACATCCACCTGTACCAATTAGGTATTCCTTCAAAATGTGCCCTCGCCTGACTAGATTATGTTTGATGTAAACTTATCTCTTTCTCAAGCCAAAAACGATGTCTATTTCTGTGCTCTCGCCTACGCATATCTGTTATGAACATTGACTCTTTATCTCGAATTCTAAACCTGACTAGATGCAGAACGCATCTTGGAAGCCATGGATGATTGTTAACTTTAACCTATCTCTCTCCCAGTCTGTGAAAGTGCTTTTCCAGCAAACGTTTATTTAC